>Ga0247608_10008132_pt1 | contig 10649 bp, 10 predicted proteins | sample 176DNAGHGlowgp2_FD_193490 | JGI IMG/M metagenome (GOLD analysis project Ga0247608, IMG submission 193490) | Sheep rumen microbial communities from Palmerston North, Manawatu-Wanganui, New Zealand - 1766 DNA GHGlow gp2 | ecosystem: Host-associated > Mammals > Digestive system > Stomach > Rumen ... | reverse complement strand
AGGAACCTTAGCCACGCCCTTTTCTAATGGAGACTTAATATGTTTATTTCCCCTCGTTATCATATATTCCCCTTATTCCAGAATGCACGTAATAGGTGCTACCGTCTTTTCACCATTCTCTGTATTTACATGTATTTCACCGAAAAATCCCCAGATCATTATCCCCGCAAGAAGGATTATGGTAGATAACAGAACTATCCAGACCGAAAAAGTTGTAACCTGAATGTAGTCATTTAACTGCTCAGGTGATGAAACTCTTTCCAAACTTTTTTTACGAAAAACTGATTTACCTTCCATGTTCTTGCCCCCTGCATAGATACTTATATTTATTTTATTGTATATCAAACCTTTTTGTCATTCATAAAATTCGTAAAAAAATTATCATAATTTAATATTTTTATTTGTGTTAATATATATCAGGTAAAAAATTTTTTTGGAGGGGATATGACTTTAGACGCTTACTTTAATCCGGATTTCACGTGGCCCAAAAAGCTTATATATCTGCTTTTGGCATTCCTGTTTCTTTTGTTTAGCATACTTATGATTTTTGCAAGTACCCAGATACTTGTTCCCAGAATGTCATCAAGGCAGGAAAGGAAAGAAGCTCTTACTGAAAAATTCTACCTGCTTGTACAACTGTTTTATGAAATGATCATATCAGCGACATCCGTCATGACTTTTGCCTGCTCATATGTCATCTTAAATCACATATACACGCTTATTTTACGCGGTGAGGGAAGTGGCATATACGCTCAGTATTTTCTAAAAGCATGGGAAGGCGCAGGAGATTTCATTCTGCTTCTTCTTATATGTTTATCATGTGTTATAAACACTATTCTGGATCATCTGATCGTGCCACTTAAAAAAATATCAAAAGAAGAAATGGCATCCGTCAGAATGCTGGCTATGTTCTACGTTATAATTACTCTTGTATGTCTTAACGTTATTGGAGATGAGAGTGAATACAGTCCTGTCATGATGTATTATCTTGGCCTTATGATCGGCCGCTTCGTATATTTCGACGCATCATTTGCTGATTTTGCCAATGCCATAAAAAATACGGTCATGAAGCTCCCTCTGCTGATCCTAGGTCTCTTGGCGACAGGGCTTTTATGTTATCTTGGTTTTTATCTGGGATATCTATTGGAGCGAAACTATTATATTGTGGGGCTTATTTATACTCACCTGTTTTTCCTTGTTGCAATATTCATACTGCACCACACAAAGATACTGCAGAAGATCTTTCCAAAAATACTTTGACTGTGAACTTGGGAAAAATGGAAAAAGTTAGAAAAAGGCATAAAAAAATCGGGGCGACAGGATTCGAACCTGCGACCTCGGCGTCCCGAACGCCGCGCTCTACCAAACTGAGCCACGCCCCGTTAACTAATAGAAATAATTAACAGCAAATTGTATATTACAATAAGGATGTAGCGATGTCAAGACTTTCCTTGGATAAGGGAAAGCTTAGCCTTCCTGCTAAGCTGCTTTATGTGCCATTCACGGCTCATTGCCTCTTCTTTTGTTTCAAATTCTTCATGATAGACCAGGGTAACAGGAAGGCGGGGCTTTGTGTATTTTGCGCCTTTTCCTGCATTGTGGTCTGCTATTCTTTTTTCCAGATTGTTGGTGTATCCGCAGTATAGTGTGTTATCTGCGCATTTAACGATATAGGTATAATGCATAGATCTGTCCTTTTTCACATTTCTCTATATTCCCGTATTTTTTGAAAAAACAAGAATCTGTACAACATTTTAATGTAAAACAAAAATTAAAACCATACTGTATAAAAATCTGATATAATGCTAGCGTATTTTTATTTGGAGGTCAGTATTTTGAAAGAGAAAAGAAGTTCATTTTCCGGAAAGATCGGATTCGTCCTTTCAGCAGCCGGAGCATCCGTAGGACTTGGTAATATATGGAGATTTCCATATCTTTGTGCAAAGTATGGAGGAGGAATATTCCTTCTTGTCTATATTATTCTTGCAGTTACTTTTGGTTATACGATGATCATTGCAGAAACCGCGATCGGTCGTTCCACTAAAAGGAGTCCTGTAGGTGCATTTGAGGCACTTTCAGACAATAAGCTCATGCACGCAGGTGGCTGGATCAATGCGATAATACCAATTCTTATTGTTCCTTATTATTCTGTTATAGGAGGCTGGGTTTGCAAATACCTGTATGCTTATATTGTATCAAGCGCGCAGGTTGTTGCAGGTGAAGACTTTTTTACAGGCTTTATTACAGATGGAGTAAGGTCAGAGATATGGTTTATCATTTTTTCGCTTCTTGTGCTTAGTGTTATTTTCATGGGTGTAAGAAACGGAATCGAGAGAGTATCCAAGATAATTATGCCGATACTTGTTGTACTTGCACTTATTATCTGCGTGTACACAGTAACAAGACCCGGTGCGTTTGAGGGTGTAAAATATCTGTTTATTCCTAATGTGAAGCATTTTTCATTTATGACAGTAGTTACCGCCATGGGTCAGATGTTTTATTCGCTTTCAATTGCGATGGGTATACTTATAACATTTGGTTCTTATGTAAAAAAGGAAGTAAGTATAGATGAATCCACAAAGCAGGTTGAGATATTTGATACTGCTATCGCTATACTTGCGAGCCTTATGATAATCCCTGCTGTATTCGCATTCTCAGACGGTGACGGCAAAATGCTTAATCAGGGACCATCACTAATGTTTATTACGATGCCCAAGATTTTTGCAAGCATAGGAATTGGAAGAGTAATAGGTGTATTATTCTTTGCACTGGTTCTTTTTGCTGCTGTGACAAGTGCCATCGCGCTGACAGAAAGTGCGGTATCAACTTTTACTGATGAATTCAAGTGGAGCAGAAGAAGAGCAACTGTATTTATGGGCGTTATTATGATCTTCCTTGGAAGCCTCTCTTCACTTGGAAACGGTCCGCTTGCTAATGTAAGGATCCTTGGAATGCAGTTCCTCGACTTTTTTGATTTCCTTACAAACTCAATCATGATGCCTATTGCAGCACTTGCAATCTGCTTCCTTGTGACTAAATATATGACAGTTGAAAAACTTGAGGAAGAGGTTGAGCTTAACGGACATCCATTCCGCAGGAAGAAGATTTTTAAATTCATGATAAAATATATAGCACCTGTATTTATAGTGATAATCCTTATCAGCTCAATACTAAACGTACTTAATATTATCCATATGTAAATCATTGCTCTTATAAAAAAGCAGAAAAAAGCCGCCCTTATTTGTTTATCAAAAGCAAGTAAGAGCAGCTTTTTTTATTTAACACTATTTACATACAGGTAGCTTTACTTGATCATTTGTTTAAAGGAGCCTGGCTGTTACCATTTTCTCCATTATTTCCATTCAAAGGATTTGCGGGAGCAGCTGTACCTGCAGCATTTCCGGGAGGCGTCTGCTGATAGGTAGTGCCATTTGCCATATATGAAGGCTGATTAACTGGAGGTACCTGCTGGGGATATGGATTCATATTGCGGGGGCCTCTGTTTTGCATTCTTTTTTTGTGGCGCTTATCAGCTGCTCTTACCAGAAGGATTGCAATTCCTGCGATGATAAGAATAAGTATGAGCGTAGGAATATGAGTTATGATAAGCAGTGCAATTGTTCTAAATACAGATATTATAAGGGCGACATTTTCGACAAATCCCTGCTTTGCTTCGTCCATAAAGGTCTGCTTTGCTTCAGGAGTAAATACTTCAACCTCTTCAACACTCACAGTTAAAGTGCTGTAGGTTATCTGATTATCGTATGTCCTAAGCTGAGACTCCATTGATTCGATCTGGTAGCGGACATCGGTCAGCTTTTCCTGAACCGCCATTATTTCCTCAATGGTTGTAGCCTGCTGCATAAGAGTAAGGAGCTGTTGCTCTTCTGCGCGCAGAGCATTTTTGTGGCTCTCAAGATCGGCATAAGTAAGAGTTACATCAGTAACGTTTTTACTTTGAGATGTAATATTGCTTTTTTCGGATACTTCATTAACGAAGCTATCAAGATTTTCCTCGGGTATGCGAAGCGTCAATGAGCCGTATCTTCTGTCGTCAGAGTACCTGGAATCAATTGACATCGATTCAACATAACCTCCGAGAGCTTCTGTCCTTGATTCAAGAAAAGACAATATCTTGTCGAATTCTTTTGTCTCGATCGACATAGACATATTTGTGATGAGCTTGCGATTGGATTTTTTAACTTCCGGAGCTTCAGTTGAAGAGTCCTCAGACACGCCGCTTTCAGTTACAGCTTCCTCATTGTAACTGTCATAATAGTCCTCCGCAGCATAATCCATGTTGCCGGCACTATCATAAGAAGCGGCTCCGTCAGAACCTCCGCATCCTAAGATGCCCAAAGAAAGTGCACAGGTGATAGCTGTGACTTTAATAAAGTTAGTAAAATTTCTTTTCATTATTACCTCCAACAAAAAAACATATTGGACCAGGTCCTCGCAAAGCTAAGGGCATGTCCTGCATACTTGGTCATAAGGGGGGGGGTACCGCTTGCGGTGGATTCCTTATGACTCTTTAAGGCAGGATTCTTGCGGATTTTTTCATCTTTGCCTGCAAGAAGTCTTAAAAGCAACTATATTTTATCAAAATATAATATGTTTTCATAGCAGATAGATGAGTATCCGCGCATAGTATTTATCTTAGCCGGTGGCAGGAGCTGACACTAATATAAAGGTTTGCAAATTTGGAGAAAGTATACGAAGATAGTATTGTCGGGAAAAACATAATACATACAGGTAACGGAGAAAAATCATGCCTAAAGGAACAAATCAAAAACTAAAATTGTATTACCTGGCAAAGATAATGGTAGAAAAAACAGATGATGACCACTATCTTACCATGCCGCAGATACAACAGCTTTTGGCGGAAAATGACATAACTGCGGATAGGAAAAGCCTGTACAACGATATGGAAGCACTTCAGGTTCTGGGAATAGATGTCATAGGTGAGTCTGTTGGCAGAAGCTATGGCTATCACGTTGGCTCGAAGAAATTCGAGATTGCAGAACTTCAGCTCCTTGTAGATGCAATTCAGTCATCCAAGTTTATTACGGAGAAAAAGTCCAGGGAACTGATAAAAAAGCTGACAAGTCTTGTAAGTGTATATGAAGCTGCAACTCTGAACAGACAGGTCGTTGTTCAGGGCAGGATAAAGACAATGAATGAAAGTATATATTACATTGTCAACGACTTACATAATGCGATCATGAGTAACTCTAAGATTGAGTTCGAATACATGCAGTGGAACATTCATAAGGAGATGGTCCCTAGGCAGAAACATTTATACAAGGTAAGTCCCTGGGCACTTACATGGGATGATGAAAATTATTACCTTATTGCCTATGATTCAGAGGCTGAAATAATAAAGCACTACCGCGTAGACAAGATGAAATCCATAAAGCTTATCGATGAAAAGCGTGAAGGCAAGAAGGTATTTGATAAAATAGACCTTGCCGGATATACCAAGAAAAATTTTGGTATGTTTAACGGAAACGAACAGGTAGTCAATATCGGCTTTAAAGAGGAGATGGTAGGTGTTATTCTGGACAGGTTCGGAAAAGATGCCGTTATCAAAAAATCTTCGGAAGAGGGATGGTATGAAACGAGAGTAGAAGTTGCTCTAAGCGATCAGTTCTTTGGCTGGATATTCGGACTTGGAACAAACGTAAAGATAATGGGACCTGAAGATGTAAGAAACAGGTACAAAGAGGAAATAAGCGCCAGATTAGCGCAATATTAAGAAGATAGGAAGATATATGGAGAAAATAGTAGTATCAGATGCAAAAGTAATTCTCAAAAAAGGAGAAGGAAGAACAATCAAAGCGGGCGGAGCCTGGGTTTTTGACAATGAGATAACCAAAGTGGAAGGAAGCTTTGAAAATGGAGACATTGTTGAAGTGCATGACCACGACGGTTATTTTATGGGATACGGCTTTATCAATACGAATTCCAAAATAAGAGTCCGTATGATGTCCAGAAAAAAAGAGAATACTGTAGATGTAAAGCTGATAGAGAAAAGAATAAGAAATGCGTGGGAATACAGAAAAGCTGTGATGGACCCCGTTGTATATGGCATAGGCGAAAACAAAGATGTGACAGATAGCGGATCAGAAAGTGACAGGCTTAAAAAGCTATCATGCCGCCTTGTTTTTGGAGAAGCAGATTTCCTTCCGGGAATCACCATCGATAAGTTTTCAGATGTTCTCGTAATAGAGTCACTTGCGCTTGGAACAGACAGGATGAAAAACATAATCCTTGATACCTGCAAAAAGGTACTCTCTGAGGATGGTGTAATAATAAGGGGCATTTACGAGAGAAGTGATGCCAAGGTCAGGGAGCAGGAAGGTCTTGAAAGGATAAAGGGATTTATAGGCGAGCCTTTTGATACAAAAGTGCTGATAGAAGAAAACGGCGTAAAGTATTACGTTGATGTGGAAAACGGTCAGAAAACAGGCTTTTTCCTTGATCAGAAAAATAACAGAAGGGCGATCGCTTCAATCTGCAAAGGCAAAAAGGTACTCGACTGCTTCACACATACAGGATCCTTTGGATTAAACGCAGCGGCAGCAGGTGCTTCATCTGTCCTTGCAGTCGATGCATCAGATGTAGGCTGCGCTCAGGCTCTTGAAAATGCAAAACTAAACGGACTTGAAGATATAATTAAATTTGAGTGTGCAGACGTTTTTGATCTGCTCCCTGATCTTGAGAAAAAGGGAGAACAGTATGATGTGGTGATCCTTGATCCCCCTGCTTTTACCAAGTCTCGTGCATCAATTAAGAAGGCAGTCACAGGTTACAGAGAGATCAATATAAGGGGAATGAAGCTTGTCAAAAACGGCGGATTTCTTGCAACATGCTCCTGCTCACACTTCATGGATGAAGAATTGTTTAAAAAGACAATACGCGAGGCAGCTCGAAGCGCTCACAAGCAGCTAAGGCAGGTGGAATTCAGGCAGCAGGCAGCAGACCATCCTATCCTTTGGTCAAACGATGCCTCTTACTACCTTAAGTTTATTATCTTCCAGGTTTGTGAAGAGATGTAAGAAAGGGCGGATATGATACAGGATATAGCTCCCGAAATATTTCATAATGAGTATGAAAATACTGAGCCTTCATCTGACAGTATAGTTTTTTCATTTTGTAATAGAAAGATCCTGTGCAAAATTGAAGAGGGAAGAGGTGTGATCTGCCCGCGCTTTAGTGATATTGATCTTAAAAAAGAAGATGTGATATTCCTGTTTAAGATAGATGACAGGAGCTTTTTCCTTAAAAAAAGCGACATCGAAAATGACGGAGACATTGATGGATCAGGCGGATTTACCTATGAAGATATCAGGGTTTTAAGAAATGCTTATCCAAAAGATCTGTGTTTTGCGGGGATGACTGCATACCATCTGTTTGTGTGGTATAGAGACAACAGATTCTGCGGAAGATGTGCTGCAAAGACAGAATATTATGACAAGGAAAGGGCAATGATATGCCCTTCCTGCAAAAATATTATATATCCAAAGATATGCCCTGCTGTAATCGTGGGAGTTACCTGCAAAGACAGAATTCTTATGACCAGATATGCCGGCAGAGCATATAAGGGGAATGCGCTAATTGCGGGCTTTTGCGAGATCGGCGAAACAGCAGAAGATACTGTCAGAAGAGAAGTAATGGAAGAGGTAGGGCTTAAAGTAAAGAATATAAGATATTTTGCAAGTCAGCCCTGGGGATTTGACTCTAACCTTTTGCTTGGTTTTTTCTGCGAGGCAGAAGATAGCGATATTAAGATGGATGAAAATGAGCTTTCTCAGGCTCTTTTTATAAAAAGAAGTGATATTGGCATAGAGGCAAAAAACTTGAGCCTTACAGCCACTATGATAATGCACTTTAAGGAACAACCTGAGGATTTTCCTATGTAAATGGTGCATGACAGGTCACAAAAATGGGAACGAAAAAGTAAATTGGAGGAAAAAATGAGTAACGAATTAAAGGAAAAGCTCGAATATGTTAAGAAAGTTTTAAGTGAAGCTGACACATACAGACATGCAGTTTCGGTATTAAGCTATGACCAGGAGACAATCTGCCCACCAAAGGGAATGGAGGAGCAGGGCGAAGTAATGGCATTTCTTGCTAATCAGGCATTTAAGCTTACCAAGGCAGATGAATTTGTGGAAGCTGAAAACTATCTCTACGATCACAGAGATGAGCTTGGAGAATGGGACAAGGCACTTGCAGACAACTTACACAGAGCTTATGAAAAGGAGAAGAACATAACTCCCGAAAAGCAGATGGAGTTTCAGCTTGTGTATAATAAGGCTTTTGTGGACTGGTCAGAAGCAAGAAAAGCTTCAGATTTTTCACTATTTAAAGACTCTCTTTTAAAGGTAAAAAATGCAAATGCAGAGGCTGTAAGCTTAAGAGATGATGCGGATTCAAAGCCTGTAATAGACCATCTTCTTGATGACTATGAAAGAGGAATCACCTCCAAAAAACTGGATGAACTCTTCGGACAGTGCAAGGAAAGACTCCTTCCTCTTCTTGAAAAAATAAAGAGCAGCAAAAAAGAAATCCGCAGAGACTTTATGTCTATAGAAGTTACTGATGAGCAGCAGAAAAAGATGGCAGAGTATCTTATAGATGTGCTGGGATTTGACCTTGAAAGAGGTGCATTTACCACATCTGAGCATCCCTTCACATCAGGCCTTGGAAAAGACGATACTAGAATAACAACTCATTACTACCCGACTCAGTTTGCATCAAGCATGTACTCTATTATCCACGAAGGTGGTCATGCTCTGTTTGAAAGCAATCAGCCCAGGGAAAACTATGAATATTTCATAACAGACGGAAAGACTCTAGGTATGCATGAATCTGTTTCCAGAATGTATGAAAACAGAATCGGCAGATCAAGAGAGTTTGTTCATCTGATCTATCCCAAGGTTTGCGAGATCTTCCCGCAGGTAATGGACGGTGTATCTGAGAAAGAACTGTATGAGGCACTTAACATTGTAGAGCCTTCACTTATAAGGACAGAGGCAGATGAGTTTACCTATACTTTCCACGTAATAATCCGCTACGAGATAGAGAAGGAATTGTTCGAAGGAAAAATAGATGTAGAAGACCTTCCCAGAAGATGGAAAGAGAAATATAAGGAGTACCTTGGAGTAGAGCCTCAAAATGACAGAGAGGGTGTTCTTCAGGATGTGCACTGGACATCAGGATTTGGATATTTCCCGACCTATTCTATCGGAAACATGTACAACGCAATGTACTATAACCGCATGAAAAACGAGATCGACATAAACGGATGCGTTGAAAAGGGAGATCTTGCTACAATAAATAACTGGATGAAGGAGAACGTATTTAAGAAAGCAGACAGACTTGCTCCTTCAGAGTGGATCAAGGATATCACAGGAAGAGAACTTACTGCTGATGACTTCCTTGATTATCTTGAGGAAAAATATTCAGAACTGTATGAACTGTAATTAACGATTTTTCAATATACAGATAATAAAGAAACCGAAAAAGCAAAGGGAGGCTGTACTATATACGGCCTCTTTTTTTATTGAATAGGAAATAAATTCCTATTCAATAAAAAACGCTCCGCGAGGATGCGCACTCGCGCGTAAGGTATATGTTGCATAAATGCAACCGCGCTCGGCGCGAGCATGTTGCGAGCAACATGCTTTTTTATTGCTCTTAAAAAATAATTATCAAAAAATCGTAATTGTTGTTGACAGAGGATATGACGATGTGTATTATATAAGTGTACTAGATGAGATAGTACACTTATGGCACAAGATCAGGAGGTACTTATGCTGATTGAAATTGATTATAGGGACAAACGTCCTATATATGAGCAGATATCAAGCAAAATGGAAGGGCTTATATTGCGCGGAATAATAGGTCCGGATGAAGCACTTCCTTCAGTCAGATCGCTTGCTATGGATCTGTCCATCAATCCAAACACAATACAGAAGGCATATGACAATCTTGAGCAGAGGGGATTTTGCTATTCTGTAGCAGGCAGGGGGAGATTTGCGGAGAATGCTTCGCAGGTAATGCCACAGAGACGCAAGGAGTTTTTTGATGAAATGGGAAATCTTTTAAATAAGGCCGATACATTATGCCTTGATGAAAAAGAGGTTCTGGATTTTGTAAAAAAACACTTTAAAGGCAGGAAAGAAGAGAAATAGTTTTTATAGGAGGAAGGTATGATACAAGCGATAAATCTTACAAAGAGTTTTGAAGATATCATTGCTATTAGCGGAATCGACCTGACTATAGAAGACGGTCAGGTATTTGGGCTTATCGGAACAAACGGCGCAGGAAAAAGCACTTTTTTAAGAATGGCTGCAGGAATACTAAAGCCTGACAAAGGAACAATAAGCATAGACGGAAGAGTTGTGTTTGATAATCCCAAGGTAAAGCAGGAATTTTTCTATATCTCGGATGACATAGCATTTTTCCCGAATACAACTCCTTTGGAAATGGCGGTCTTTTTCGAGAAAGTATACGAGAGCTTCAACATGCAGAGATTCTCAGAGCTTATGGATAAGTTCGGACTTGAAAAAAAGCGCAAGATAAGGACATTTTCAAAGGGAATGAAGAAACAGTTAAGTATTATTCTGGGGCTGTCTTCAATG
>Ga0247608_10008131_pt1 | contig 10649 bp, 7 predicted proteins | sample 176DNAGHGlowgp2_FD_193490 | JGI IMG/M metagenome (GOLD analysis project Ga0247608, IMG submission 193490) | Sheep rumen microbial communities from Palmerston North, Manawatu-Wanganui, New Zealand - 1766 DNA GHGlow gp2 | ecosystem: Host-associated > Mammals > Digestive system > Stomach > Rumen ... | reverse complement strand
AAATAATAAATCTGAAAGATATGCAAGACGTAAATCGCCTAAAAATTGTGCTCGTAGAACAGAAGAAAACCAGCAAATGGTTATCAGAGGCATTGGGGGTAAATCCATCCACCGTTTCCAAATGGTGCACAAATTCTTCACAGCCAGATATCGAGACATTAGCAAAAATTTCAAAACTTTTAGATGTTAGTGTAGAGGAACTATTTGATAAGAAATTCATGGAATCTGTTTCTAAAAATGCACAGGATGAGATTAGAAAATGAATAGAATTATAAGAACTGAGTTATGAGTGTAAGTGTAAATACTATCAAACGACTGTTGGCGATATTGATAGCCGTATTAACGATAACCTATTTTATATCGTTGAATATGGAGAGCCATTACATTATTTTAAATACAAAATGGCTTTCTAATGATTTCCTCTTTGCAATAGCTGGAGGAACTTTTGCCAGTCTTGTTGTTGTCCTAGTCTGTGAAATAATAAAATATCGTCAAATAAAAATAGCAACAGAAGGGGCTCTGTTCTCTTATTTAGCAAATCTCTATGGTCAATTTCTGATAATCAAAGGAAATTGTACAAGGTCTTTAAAAAGTCATAACATTGTTTCAGACAACTTGATTCAATCTACCTGTGATAATTCGATGATGCTTGCAGACTACATTAACGGAATAGACTATGCTCCCTATTGCAAGAATAATAAAATTAAATATATTCTCGACCAATTCAAAAAAGAAAAATATTCCGCATTAAAGAACGTCTTAATTAGTTTTGCTAATCTCAGAATAGCCATTCGTGAGGATTCTATTATTTTGTTACAGCAAGGGAAACGTGACATTGTGACATCTGATTGTCCTAACGCTCAGGGTACATTGAATAAAATAAAAAGTCAAACAGCAACAATACTTACCTATCTTGACCAAATCATATCGCAAATAGATAATGAGCTTCAGAACAAATATAATTGGCAAAGCCTAAAGAAAACGATGAATACATATCAAGATAATTTTGAAGCCAAAACGTTACGTGATTATATGAATGAGGATGTTACTATTTTCTAACACTATAATATATTAATAAACTTCAACATATGGATATTCAAAAAAGAAACAACGATAAAGAGATTTACGCTCCTCTAAAGTCTAAATGGCTTGTTATGAAGCCCGAAGAGGAAGTCCGACAAAAATATATTTGCCGCTTAGCTGATAGTTATGGCTACTCCCTTGACCAGATGGATCAAGAGATACAAGTTTCAAATTCACAACGTGGCCAGGGTGCAGCACGTGCCGATATTGTTGTTTGGCGTAGTAAAGAGGATAAAGAGTCTAAGAAATATCCTTTGATTGTCGTGGAGTGTAAGGCTGAATCCGTCACCATCCGTAAGGAAGACTATTATCAAGGCATGAATTATGCATCTTGGGCTCATGCAGACTTTTTCGTTACCACAAACTTAAAAGAAACTCGTATCTTTAGAATTGTCAAAGGCCAAATCCCAGACAAACTCGATGAAATTGTGGATATCCCCAATGCTTTAAAAGCTAACAATCAAAAGGAAATTGACAAATTATTGAAGCAGACAAAGGCATTCACACGTGATGAGTTTTCAAAACTTCTGTTTAAATGCCACAATATCATTCGTAATAATGACAAGTTATCTCCAGAAGCGGCTTTTGATGAAATAAGCAAGATTCTTTTTATAAAGATACGTTATGAACGCAGCAATTCCGATTCCCAAATTTTCTCAGCTGATCGCTTTACAGCCTTAAAGAAGAGTCGCGAGGAATACAACAAGGAGATGAACATAAAAGACGAAAAACCTTTTTATCAACATCTCTTTGATCTAACAAAGCAGGAGTTTGTGCATGACCATCTTTTTGATGATAATGCAAAAATAGAAATTCGTGAAAACAGTTTTGAGCAGATCGTAAAGGAACTGGAAATTTATAACCTCTCTACGACTTCAGACGATGTGAAAGGTATCGCCTTTGAAAAATTCCTCGGTAAAACATTTAGGGGTGAATTGGGACAGTTCTTTACCCCTCGTACAATTGTGGATTTCATGGTATCAGTTTTAGACCCGCAAGAAGGAGAATTGGTATGTGACCCATGTTGTGGAAGCGGGGGATTCTTGATCAAGGCTTTTGAATATGTTCGTGAAAAAATAGAAAAAGATATAGAGCAACAGAAAGAAGATATCAAAGAGCAGTTCTATGGTGATGACTACGATAAGATGTCAGACAAACAGAAACAAGAGGTTGAATCCGAAGTCGCCCAGACTTTCTCATATCTGAACGAGGAGCTAAATATCAACAATGAAAAGGGGCGGTTACGTTCTCTTTCCTTTGACTGCATATATGGCACAGATGCAAATCCACGCATGGCGCGAACGGCCAAGATGAATATGATTATGCATGGTGACGGTCATGGTGGTGTACATCATCATGATGGCTTGCTTAATGTAAATGGCATATTTGAGAATCGTTTCGATGTTATTTTAACTAATCCACCTTTTGGCGCAAGAGTTGAAAAGGACTTGAAAATATCAGAGGCAGACAGATTTACAGATGAAGCCAAAATAGAAGATTATAAAGAGCGGTATGGTAAAGAGGAATACGAAAGAGCGTTAAGTCAGGTTAATGACAATGTCGGGAAATCGTTATTAAGCTTATATAAGATTGACAGTAGCTTAACGGAAGTTCTGTTTATTGAGCGCTGCCTAAATCTATTGAAGCCAGGCGGAAGAATGGGTATTGTTCTTCCTGAAGGTGTATTGAATAACACAAATCTACAAAAGGCACGCGATTTCGTGGAAGGAAAGGCCAAGATTCTCTTGATTGTGTCTATTCCTCAGGATGTTTTTATCGCATCTGGAGCGACAGTAAAACCAAGTCTCCTTTTTTTCAAGAAGTTTACTGAGGAAGAAGCATTTGAGTATTCACAAATTTTACATCAAGCCCAAATGAATGTCTCGTCTAAATATGAGAATGAAGTTAATGAACTTGAAGGAAAGTTGAAATTGAGAGGTAAAGAAGCCCTTTCAAAGGAAGAGAAAAAGACTTTTCGAGCTAAGTTGAAAGCCTTACAAGAAAGAATGGAGACAGAAATTAAGTCAATAGTCAAAGAACAATTTGACTATGAAATTCCAATTGCTGAAGTTCAAAAGGCAGGAATTAGCTCAACTGGTGCTGAGATAGAAAACGAACTTATACCATTAGCTAAGGAGTTTGCTCCCTATCGTATTGAAAACAAATTATGGGATGTTTCTATCAAATCGGTAAAATACAGAACCGATGAAGATGGAAATACATTCCGTTTTAGAATGACGGAAGATATTGTCTCTGAACCTGAGGCGTTTTATAACATTAAACAGTGATGATTATGCATTCTGGCAAATATAGCTTTATAAAGTTTATAAGTTACAAGGCATTATCTTTATGGGATGTTAAGCGATATGTTCAAAATCAGATATCGTTTCATAATTCTGTCAAGTTGAAGGAAGTATTGACTCCATCCATTGAACCTATTTCAAAAAAAGAAATACTTTCTAATAATTGGCAGATCATTTCCAAGATCAATTTTGCTGGTAAATTGTATTTGCGTGATAAAAGTGAAACTAATACATTCAAAGGAAGCCTTAACAAGGTAGACTCTGATTCACTAATTTATTCCAAAATAAACGTTAGACATGGATGTATTTACTATCATCCCATAAATGCAATTCCATTTGCTGTAAGTTCTGAATATCCTGTATATAAGATAGATTCGTCTAAGGCGCTTGGTGATTATCTCGTTATGGTTATTCAAAGCAACGGCTTCAAATCCATCCTTAACAAAAAAGCAACAGGTATTTCAAAAGCAAGAGTTAAACCGACAGAATTTCTTGAAACAGAAATGCCAATTCCATCACTATCCATTCAAAAGGAACTTCTTCGCAGATATAATGACAACATTTATCAAGCGCAAGAGTTGGAACAAAAGGCCATTCAAATCGAAGAGGGTATAAAGCATTACACTATAGACTTATTAGGTGCTACGACCAAACAAACTCCAAAGGGACAGGAAGGTAAGTATAAATATTGGAATTTGGTCCATTTCATTGACGTTGCTGAGTGGGGCGTTGACATCATCCAGAAGAAACAAAAAAAGGAGATTTTCAAATATCCGATGGTTAAGATTAAAGATATATGTTTATTGGGAAGTGGTGGAACACCATCTCGATCGTGTCCGCAGTATTACAAAGGAAATATACCATGGATAAAGACTGGTGAGGTTCTTAACGAAGAGATTTTTGAAACAGAAGAGCATATTACTGAAGATGCTATTGCAAATAGTTCTGCAAAACTGTACCCAAAAGGTTCTCTTATTATTGCCATGTATGGGCAAGGAGATACGAGAGGGAGAACTGCAAAATTGGCTATAGATGCAACGACAAATCAAGCATGTGCTGTTTTACATGATATTGATAACAATATTGTTTCAACTGATTATCTCTGGTATTACCTCCAGGGACGCTATGACGATCTGCGTTCTATGGCAAGTGGTAATAACCAGCCTAATCTCAATGCTGGTAAAATCAATAATTATGATGTAGTTGTTCCGCCAATGGATGTCCAAAACGAAATGGTGGCTCACATCAAAGAACAAAAAACTTTGGCAAAACAGCTAAAACAGAAAGCCCAAGAAATGAGAGAGAATGCATTAATAGAATTTGAAAACGCAATATTTGAATAATATGAGATTTAAGTCATTATATATTGAGGATTATAAGAATATTAAAAAGCAGACATTTGATTTTTCGAATAGCACAGGTTATATTGCTCTGATTGGGCTTAATGGTTCAGGCAAAAGTAATCTGTTAGAGGCAATCGGATTAATATTCAATGGAATCTTGAATAAGAAAAAGATACCATTTGACTATACGATTGTATATGAACATGAGGGGAAAGTGTATTTAAGGAAGAAAAATAGTGCTGCAATAGATGGCAAGAGGGCGAAAAATAGCGATATGTTATATCCGACCTCTGTTATTGCATGTTATAGTGGCGAAGACTTAAGGCTTTGGCATATGGCATTCGAAGATTATTATATGCATTATTTTAAAAAGGCAATTGATAATCTCTTGCCTACTCCAGAACTTATTTATATAAGTAAGTATTGTTGGAATATTGCATTAATAACGCTTATGAGTTCTGAAGATGCAAAAGTTAAGGCTTTTCTTGAAACAAATTTCGGTATCACTGATTTAGAAAAAGTGGAAGTTTCCTTTGAATTTGCAGAGGCCGAAAATTTTAAAGACCATCAGGCATTAAAATGGATTAATCGCATTAAAAATGAATGTCTTGATGAGAATGGAAAAGCAACCATTAAATCGTTGTTATCATACGATGTACCCTTACTTCCCAATCAAACTAAAGAAAGTACAATCTTTCATTATTTGTTTCTGTTATCGCAACCTAAAAAGAACCCAGAAAAAGGCAATGCTGTTGACAAATATGTTACAAAAATACGTATTGAAAATAAGGGTATCCCATCATTTAATTTTAGTGAGGGACATAAAAAACTGATCCTTATTGAATGTATTACCAAAGTGTTAGGAAATAAGGAGTCTATATTATTACTTGATGAACCGGATGCACATGTTCACATAGCTTTAAAAAAAGAAATACTAAACTGTATAAATGACTTTGAGGGGCAAGCTCTTCTTACGACACATTCTCCAATGTTCGTCAATCAAATGACAGATAAAAACATATATCCAATGGTTGATGGAAAAGTCTTGCCTCAAGCGAAACGTGAATTGATTCAAAAGATAACTAACAATGAGATTAATTATATAGACGGTGCATGTATTGTATCTTCAAAATATGTATTGGTGACTGAAGGACCAGATGATATTTACCACATAAAAGCCGCTATCTCGGCATTTTCACCCAAGGACGATAAATATAAGGAATTGAATAAATTATCATTTATTTATATGGGAGGCGCAAAGGGGGTCGATAATTATTTTGATGAGATTCTCAAATCGTTGTATGATACTATGACTAAAATAGTTTTTGCATTTGATTATGATGAAGAGGGAAGAGAAGGGGCAAAAATGGTCCAGAGATTAATTGATAGTGGAAACAATAAATTACAATACGTTTTTTATCACAAGACATATCCTGTTCCTGCTCCAAATGTGGATTTTTACTTAGAGGATTTTTTTGGAAGAACTGCGTATGTTGATGTCCAGTTGCCAAAGATTAATGGCGTGCCTTCTTTTGCAGAATTGAAAAAAGCATCGACATGGGCAACTAGTATAAAAAAGAGAATACAAAAACATAAAAGTGACAATTCTTTATCTCCAAATGAGTATAATGGATTTCAGGCATTTCTTGAACAATTGATAATATCTTTTGGACTATGAATATAGGCAAGACAAGTCTTTAATATCATCTTTTATTATCTTTCAAAATGGACGGGAAAAGAATACAAAAATATCTTCAACAAGAAGCATTGTCAATGCTTGATGCTTATAAGAATTTTGAAACTCTTATACCTTCACCAAAAGGCACAGGAGCAGAACACAAAGGTGAAGATGGTAGATTTGTGGAGAATCTTATCCGTAACATTCTTTCCAAATATCTACCTAAAGAACTTGAGGTATTAACAGGCTTTATTGTTCGTCCAGCAGTAAAAGTTGGAAAGAATGACAAAAGTAGGAAAAATGAAAAAGATAATCATTCGACTCAATTAGATATAATAATATATAATAGCGCGCTTTATCCTGTATTTCTTAGAAGTAATGATACTGTTATAGTACCTCCAGAAGGAGTAATCAGCATTATTTCAGTAAAGAAAACCTTAAATCCTAACGATATTAAACACGAGTTATGGGTCCTCAAAGAGGCTTCAAAATTGTGCAGATGTAATCGTTTAAGAGGTCCATATCTTGCATTAGTTTCAATGGATAATAATATAAACAGGAAAAGGCCAGAGACTATTGATTGGATTTTTAAGAACATGAAATCGTTGTACGATGGAGATGAAAAATTGTCTTTTGATGACATGGTTGGTTATATAGGAGCAGTAAAGCATTGGAGTATTTTTAAAGCTAGACCGACCAAAAAGAATCCCAAAGATGCAAGATATATGATGTTCAAACATGATGAAAATGCAGAAAATCATTTATGGCTACAATTTCTTCTCACAGGTATACTTAGTGTTTATTATGATAGTTCACGAACAAACGTTATTAGGCCAGGCTTCACATCATTTCCCAGCAATAGGAAATATGATAGAGAACTTGGTGTAATTGTTTCGAAGATTCCTGCAAAAATATCAGATTAGTATTATAAATTAATATGTCGACATGGGTAAGTCAGTAACAACATATTTGATAGATGGAGACCCGAAAGGGACTTAGTATGTGTTCATCAGCAATAAGATTTGCCAGATATATGTGATAATTGGAGTATAATTTGTAACTTTGCAAGCGAGATATTAGTATGGACGAGAAAACGATAAAAGAAACGTTGCGAAAGGGTGAACGGGTGACATTAGAATGCAAACGGGCAAAGGCAGAGGTGCCAAAGTCGGTTTGGGCAACTTATTCGGCCTTCGCTAATACGATTGGCGGACTGATTCTGCTTGGCGTGAATGAAGACCTGCAGGAGAGAAACATCTTGAAGCGTTACCAGATAGTTGGTGTGGATGAGCCGATGAAGATTATCACGGACTTCTGGAACACCCTCAACAGCGACAAGGTGAATGAGAACATCCTCCTTGACAACGATGTTGAGGTGGTAAATGTGGATGGAGCGCAGATTGTTTGCATTCATGTTCCGCAGGCAGACTGGAGAGCAAAGCCCATCTATCTGAACGGCAATGTATATAAAGGTACATATAGGCGCAACAACGAAGGTGACTACCATTGTACAGAGGCTCAGGTGAAAGCGATGATACGTGATTCAAATGTGGATGGCAACGATAGCATCCTGATAGAATACTACGGTATGGATGACATTGATCCAGATTCCTTGCGTCAGTACCGTACCGAGTTTAGGCAGGAGAATAGTACCCACGTTTGGAACAGGGTTGACGATAAGACTTTCCTCAGAAATCTTGGTGGCTATACTGAGGACAGACAGACAGGCAGAGAGGGATTGACGCTGGCCGGACTGATGATGTTTGGTAAGGGCCTTGCCATTAGAGACCGTTTTTCTAACTTTCGCATGGACTATCTGGACATGAGCCATCTGGTGGGTGACGAGCGATACCATGACCGACTGACATACGACGGACTTTGGGAAAATAACCTATACCAGTTCTTCCGCATCGTATCACCAAAGGTGCAGTTCGACCTGCCGAGACCTTTCAAATTGGAGAAAGGCGGCAAGAGAAATGACGACACACCTCAACATGAGGCTGTTCGTGAAGCCTTTACCAATGCTATTATCCACTGCGACCTGATGATGGATGCTGGCATTCTAAGAATAGAGAAGCATGATGACCGTCTCTGCTTCCGCAATCCTGGCTTGCTGAAGTTGCCAGTAGAGGCTATCTATCGAGGTGGTAACTCCAAGGCTCGTAATCCAAAAATTCAGAATATGCTTCGTATGATTGGCTTTGGTGAGAATGTTGGCTCAGGTTTCCCCAAGATTATCGCAGCATGGAAAGAAACCAATTGGGGTGAGCCACAGCTGATGAATAAATTAGATGTTGACGAGGTGGAACTGGTGCTGCCTGTACCATCGACTAATTCCAGTATTGTAGGGTTGTCTGATGAGTTATCCATAGAGTTGCCTGAAGGGTTGTCTATAAGGTTATCTAAAGAGTTGTCTAAAGGGTTATCTGAAACTGCCGCTAACATATATAAATTGATATATGCTGATAACTGTATCACAAGGAGTGAGATTGCGAATAGAATCGGAATATCTGTAACAGCAGTCCAAAAGCATATCAATAAACTTAAATCTTTGAGATTCATTGACCGTGACGGATCTACAGGTCACGGTAGTTGGATAGTAATAGAGTGAGATAATCGACATGTCATTACGGTAGAGGGACGTAGCCTAATACGCACTTTTCTGACAGGTGCCACAAAAGATGCCACAATCAGTTCAAGAGCGTTGAGCAAGCTCTGATGAAAAAGATGTGAATAGATTTGGTTCTTTCGAAAGAAATGATTACCTTTGCACCCGATGATGAACCATAGTACGGCTGGTGGCTCAGCATCGGGTGTTCATTGAATGCATTTCATAGCAGAATGTGGAATTGAGTACGGTTGCCAAATCGTAACCCCATTTTCCCTCAATCCCCCAGACTGCCTTTATACAAAGAAAAGCTGAGAATTCTTACAAAGTTACAAAAAAAGCTTGTATAAGCGAAGAGATTTCGGAAGATTAACGCATCTTGGTCTGAAATCAATTAAGAATCCCCATGATTAGAAAGCTATTATTCAACAAAAAGTGGCACTTATCCGATAATACTAGCCACTTATCTGACAATACTTGGCTCTTATTGAGCAAGAAGCAGCTATTCTCTATGATAGTTGCTATTTCCACTTTTCATGTGACCCTCCTGCCCCTTCTGACCCCTAACGCAAAACTGTTCAGACTTTTTGGGGGTCAGGAGGGTCACAAGGGTCAGTTGTTTTCTGTGATTCCCTACTATCACGCGCGAGACCTATGGTTATACCCCTCGTTCTGCCCAGTCGCCACGATCGAGGTTACGATAGCCAATGGCCTCAGCGATGTGCTGGCTTTGAATGCGTTCTGAGCCTTCGAGGTCGGCAATGGTACGGGCCACCTTCAGGATACGGCTATAGGCACGTGCTGAGAGTGAAAGACGCTCCATTGCCAGACGGAGCATATCGAGACTTTTCTGATCAGGCTCTGCAAACAGATGAATCATCCGCTCCGTCATCTGGGCATTGCAGTAGATGCCACGATAGTCCTTGAAGCGCTGTTCCTGGATCTGACGCGCCTTGATGACCCTTTCGCGAATCACACTACTGGGTTCGCCTGGCTCCATCTGCGACAATTCTTTGAAAGGAACGACCAAAACTTCGCAATGAATGTCAATGCGGTCGAGAAGGGGACCTGATATCTTATTCATATAGCGTTGAATCTGCCCTGGGGTACAGACACAATGGTGCGTAGGATCGCCGTAATAACCACAAGGGCAAGGATTCATTGAGGCGACGAACATAAACGAGCAAGGGTATTCCACCGTATATTTCGCACGACTGATGATAATCTTGCGGTCTTCGAGTGGCTGACGAAGCACTTCGAGAGTGGTCTTGTTGAATTCAGGCAACTCATCAAGAAAGAGCACGCCATTATGGGCCATGCTGACTTCACCAGGCAAGGCTCTGTTACCACCTCCCGTCATCGCAACTTGCGACACCGTGTGGTGCGGACTGCGGAAAGGGCGCTGCGAGATGAGCGATGTGCCACTAGGCAACTTTCCCGCCACAGAGTGTATTTGTGTCGTTTCCAGGCTCTCTGCCAATGACAGGGGAGGCAGGATGCTTGGCAATCGCTTGGCCATCATCGACTTACCGCTGCCTGGGGGGCCTATCATAATCATATTATGCCCACCAGCTGCCGCCACCTCCAAGGCACGCTTTACGCTCTCCTGACCTTTCACATCAGCGAAGTCAAGG
>Ga0247608_10008128_pt1 | contig 10651 bp, 9 predicted proteins | sample 176DNAGHGlowgp2_FD_193490 | JGI IMG/M metagenome (GOLD analysis project Ga0247608, IMG submission 193490) | Sheep rumen microbial communities from Palmerston North, Manawatu-Wanganui, New Zealand - 1766 DNA GHGlow gp2 | ecosystem: Host-associated > Mammals > Digestive system > Stomach > Rumen ... | reverse complement strand
GCTTTTCTTCCATAGTAGTCTATTTCTGCCCATCCGTCATAAGTAATTCTCTGTACTTGAACCTTGGTGCCTGAAGGGAGGGTTTCTAAGATTCTGCCTCTTGTGCTACCTGTAGTCCTGACGTTCAAATTGGCAGTAGTCATACAAATAGCAGGATAGGTATCTTCGCCATATGCAGGCAAAGCACTGAACAACATTACCAAAAGTAATGTCATTTGCATCATATAATTTATGAGATGCACTATGTTCGCCTTTGTATGATGACAAGAATACACCATTAACACCATCGTTTTAGGAATTATTGATGCAAAAATACATAAAATATTCGATGTTTTACCATTTAGTTAGTCTAAATATGCCAAGATTACAGATTTTTTGCTTAACTTTGCCGCAAGTATCTAAAAACTGAGTACAATGAGCATAGTAGATTGGTTTAAGAACGACCTGAATACGGAGGAGAGAACACTGACGCGTGACTTGTTGTCGGTGGCTGTGGCTGACGGTGAGTTTTGCGACGAGGAGAAAAATACCATTCTCGAGATATGCCAGTTGGAGGGGATATCGGCAGTGGAGTTGATAGATTCTATCCGTAACCAGTCGGCAGGTGGTAAGCTGCTCAGTTCTGTTGAGGAAAAAAAGCGGTATCTGCTGCACCTTATCCGTATGATGATGTCTGACGGCAAGTATTATGGCATTGAACTGCATGTGATTGAGGTGCTTGCCCGCAAAATAGAGGTGCCGCCCTTGCTGCTGATTTCATTTATATTGGACGAGGTGAATGCCGGTCATATCAGCAAGGAGGAGGGCATCAAGGTGATTGACCATTTCGTGAGACGCTATACGGATTAAGAATATGAGTATCATTACGAAATTCCTGGCTGTGGTGACGGAACCGCAGTTTAAGTTGGCTCGCGACTTGACGGCGATGGCTATTGCCGACGGACATGTGACTCCTGAAGAGATGGAGGCCATGAAGACGATTTGCCATTTGGAGGGTGTTGACGAGATGAAACTGATGGAGGCATTGCAAGGCGGGTATGACCATGTGAACGAGGAGATGCCTAAGACGCACGAGGGGCGGGAGGCTTACCTGAGGGATATTATAAAACTGATAGGGGCAGACGGATATGCTGCGCCGCAAGAAGTATATCTGTTTCAGATTATTGCGGGCAGGATGGGGTTGAACCAAATGGATGTTCTAAGCCTCGTCATTCTGACTACCACCCGGAAATATTCAGGGAGATATTGGAACAAGAACTTTTGCGTCATTTATTAAGAATTACATCGATCCCAAAGGGAAAACAGAAAAAGCTAATCGTGAGAACTTACGTACGCTTTATGATACCGTGGCAAATAATACAGAAATGAGTCATGATGTGGAACTGGATGCTGAAATACTACGGCAGAATCTGGCACGTGCCACAGAAGCATTTTTAGAGAACTCCATCCTTTTGAAGGAGTTTGAAGACATCGGTGTGGATTTCCCTGCTATGTTGGAACAAGAAGAGACGTTCGTGCTGAAGCGATACACTTAACCTTGACTTCTCATATCTATTAAAGGAAGATTTTCGGTTGAAAAGGTAGACAATTCGTGCTTGAAGCCATGTTTTGTAAGTCTTTTTGTGAATGCGTTCAGATGGTCGGCAAGTGCTGCGAGGTTATTGCTTCTGTATGCTCTTAGCAACTGTAATGAGTCTATTTCCAAAGCATCAAGATCAATGTTTAATTCAACGAAGGAGATAAGAAACAGCTGTAAGTCTTGATCCCTTATATTCTCACATACATCGAGCAGTGCCTTGTCGTCACTTAAGTTATGTAAGTAGTCTTTGCTGATGGCAGGGTCGATGTTCTTGACAGACAGTAAGCATCTGAAACCCTGCTGTCTCAGCAGTGCCAAATCTTTGACCTTGATATAGGGAAATAGCTTCAATGTTTGTAAATTGAATATTTCTTTTTTGGGTACATGATATAGTTGGCAAATGGTGTCATAGGATTCGATAAGATTCACGAGACATTGTGCCAGTTCACTCTCGTCCTTCCCTAACATTTCTGCATCTATTTCTTCATTGGTTACATCGTATTTCTGAAAGGGTGCATAGAGTTGCTGCAACAGCATATCTTGCGAGTTCAGATAAATCTCTGAGGTGTTGTCTGTAGTGCAGGTGGAGAAGAGTATGTCTGCATCAAGTGTATCTCGGCCGTTCAAAATGTCGTCCATTGCCTTTTCTCGATTGTATTCTGGATAGAGTAGTGGCAAATATTTTCTGACCTTTGATAGCTGTCCATAGTGTTTCGCTTGTCTTTCCGCTTCAACCTTTGCCCTCTGCTTTGCTGTTTTTTCTTTAGTTATCAGTCGTTCTTCCTCGAATGCTGATATGATTTCCTGAGCAAAGTCTTTCTTTCCAGACTCATATTCAGACTTGATATACTCCTCTGCTTCTTTGCATCCCATGTCAAGAGCTTTCTTGATGAAATAGGAGACGAGTATATCATTCTGTTCTGTACCTATGCCCTGAGCATACAGAATGCCCAGGTGTAGGAAGGCTATTGGGTTTTTCCCACCGCAAATAGCCTTTTGTGCATCAGCGTATGTTGGCAACTTTTGAATCATACGAAACTATGTTTAGGAGTTGAAACCTACCTGACGGCGAGGCACCAGTTCTGTCATGCGAGGGTTGAATTTCTTATAGCCTTCTTCGACATCGGAGGGGAGAATGTGCTGGTAATCCTTGACGACATCAAGCGTGACACGATTTGCCATTGCCGGAATGATGCCGTTGCGGATAAACTGCTCCACCCAACGGGCATTGCCGAAATTCTTGGTTCTCTGTGAGAGGGTATCGCCTATCTTCTGGCGGAGAACAGCCTGTGCTTCATCGTTGAGGATATAATCATCCTTGGCAAGCAGATGTAGGGCTATCTCCATTAGTTGGTCTGCATCATAGTCGTTGAAGCGATACTTGTAGGGGAAACGTCCCATCAAGCCAGGATTCGAGTTGAGCATGGCATCCATCTCTTTCTCGTAACCTGCAAAGATGATGACCATATCAGGGCTGGGCTGTGAGAGGATTGTCAGCAAACTGTCAATCACCTTGGCTCCATAGTCTTTTCGGTCGGCTGTGCCTTCGTAGAGGTTGTATGCCTCGTCGATGAAGAGTACGTTGCCTCTGGCTTCTTCCAAAACAGCCTTCATGTTCTCCTCGGTTTCACCAATATAACGACCAACGAGTCGTGTGCGGTCGGCACAGATTACATCGCCTTTGGTGAGTAATCCGATGGAGTGATAGATTTTGCCAAGCATTCGGGCAACCGTCGTTTTGCCAGTGCCAGGATTGCCAGTGAAGATGGCATGTTGTGCGGCCACATTCGACGTGCGGAGTCCAGCCTTCTTTCGTTCTATGAAGAAACGACTTTGGTTAGCCATTGTCGTAATACTCTTTTTCACATCATCTAGTCCCACCATCTCATTGAGTTCTTTGATGCTGTCCTCAAACTCGGATGTAGAATTGGGTAGGAGATTGAAGGGAATGTCCTCGATAGGCAACTTTGGTAAGGATTCTTTCTCTGACATTACGGCATTGATAGCACGTCGGAGATAACGCGGCGACACCTCTTCTGCTATGAACCGACGGATGCTGCTTAGTGACCAGGTGGAGAAACATCCTTTTTCGTGATGCTGGAGAATGGCCCTTGCAAGTGCATCCATAGTAGCCTCAGAGGGGTCTAGGTGTTCGCTGTCCAACTCTTTGATGAAGGCCTGCACAAGTTCGAAACCGCTATATGGCTGTTGGCTCAGAACATTGCCACTCAGAAACAAGTCCTTCAGCGAGGGATAGACATCCAGTACACTCTCAATCTCTTGTTTACCACCACAGAGCCAAAGCTTGTACTTCTCCTTGTCTTCACAGATTTTCTCTACAATCTGCCGTACAACTACTTTCCCTCCCGTGTTGAGCAAGGCTCCTGGACTGATCAGGCAAAATACCTGATTGGTGGTATTGTTTAACTTTTCATTCAGAGGTTCAAAAGGATTCTGAAGGGCTGCGTTGTAGAGTGTGTTACAGTCAACTTGTGTATAATAATACCCCGGTACGGCTATTTTCTGGAACGATTGTAGAATTTCGGCATTCCAGTCCCTGTTGGTGGTGTAAATTAACATGTTACTGCTGGTTTTCAATTCTCTGCCACTCAGTCCCTTTCGGAACTCATTGTAGATTTTCAATCGTCTGCACTCCAAAGCGTATCGTCTTAAATCAGAAGTACCAGGAGTCGTAGAAAGGATATCCCAGTTAGACTCGGCATTTTCTACGCATGTGGTAAGGATATCATCAATGCTGCAGATAGGACGCATCACCAAGGGTTGTTGCATGATATTCATCAACTTGCTAATCTCAAAGTCTATGCGTAAGAGCGATCCGTTTGTCTTGTCACGTACCAATAGGAAGTAGTTGCCAGGTAACCAAATGCGGAAGGAAAGCATGACGATACTAGCCTTGTTGCTGGCTTCACGATCGAACTTGTAGGTCGCATCACTATTGCACATTGGAGAGTAGTCTTCGGTGTAGACATAGCAGGAAAAACGACCTTCTTTGATGAGTGCCTCTTTCCTTAACTGTATATTTACTGCCATCGAACCGTCTGTATAAGCATTCGAATTGCTTGTAGATAGTGAAAGCTTGATTAGCCTAATATCTTTCAAATTTTTAGTAATAATGTTGTAACCAAATAATTTCTCGTCAGAGTCAGAGTAGGAATCATCCTTGATAGGACGGGGAATCTCCATCAGTTCTTGAAGCCTGTTCGTAAGTTCTTTGTCAGTGTAAGTTTTAAAGCTACTATCCATATTTCCCAAATAAAAACCAATAGAAAGAGCCACCGAAGCAGCTCTTTCTATCATGTCTACAAAAATATTTTTTTATTTCCGCTTTACAATGTCAAATCCCAACTTCTTAACAAGCTTGATGGTGTTGAAGGCGGTTAGGCGGTCGTATTCCTTTTCGCTATCAGGAAGTGCCGTATATGGCATAAGGGTAGGATCTTCTTTCTTAGCATCATCAAACTCCTTACCATACGTCCATCCCTCCTTGATTCGGGCTTTGGCCCATACGTTATGAGCATTCTCGGCAATGGCATCCTGAAGCTGTTCAAGATCGCCATTCAGAGGGATTGAGTCCACATTAATGGGGTGCGGTTCGTAATCCTCTATAGAATGGAGAACCATAATCATGTAGTTATGTGACTCTTTCCAGGCGTTCAAGAAGTTTGGAACAGGAATCTCCGATATGGCAGGAGTCTCGTATGGGTCAAAAACCAAGACGTAGTTATCGTCTATGCCTGTTACAACGACAGCATGGTTCGTCAGGTCTTCCAAGTCAACATCCTCGGCATATAGCTTCTCACGGTCAACACCAACCATCACGTCACAACCCTCAGAAATAGCATGTCGAATATCATCAAGTAAAGAGTCGAATTTGCGATTGATTAACAGGCCGGAGTATGCTAACAGGTTGCCCAGGCAATAGAGTGGCGTTCCATCTGGCTTTAGCCATCCTTTTTTTCTTGCCGCATCATAAAGTGACTCCTTATTAAATGTAATATGGTGTTGATTCAGTATATAGATTTCGCAGAGTACGGCGCAAATGTTCTCACCGCCTAAAGCAGCCTTCTGGAGCAAGGGCAGGACATCGTCTGTGTCAGAAGATTGGTGGTAGCCAAGTGGTATCTCCTTATCTGTTCGCACGGCAATACTTAGGACTTCCTGTAGTTCTTTGTCCATTTTCATCGTCTGTAGAATCCGCTGGGTTTCCTCTTTGCTGGTGTTACCTTCCAGAAAAGCGGCCAACAATTCATCGGATATGATGTCTTTATTTGCCATATTCTTTAATGTCGTTAAGGGCGATTCGTATCAGCTGGGCTATACTGCGCCGTTTTATATTATATAGGTTCGCTGTTGTAATGTTCATCTCCTGTGCCAGCACTTCCGGTTCACAGTCTTCGAGAATAAGCCGACGGATAACTTCTACATATCGTTTAGTCGGCATTGCCTCGAAAAGACGCTCCATATCGTATTCCGCTATCAAGCCTGACAGGGATTCCGCAGCAGAACCTTGTCCTTCATAAGGAGTCTCTTGCGTGCGGTCTTCTATCATCAAGGAACGCTTCTTAACGAAAAAGCGAATGGCCAGCACTTTCAGCCAAATATAGATGCTGCTGCGATATTCAAAATGGCGAAGTTTGGATGCGTCATCCTCCATCAAATAGACATACAACTCATTGACCACCTCATCGTAATCCACTTCATAATCGAAAACGGATCGCATGACACTATAAAAAAGAGGGCGACACTTGACAAAGAAGAATTCTTCCGTGATGTGGTTGTCACGGGCAATGAGTCCTTGAATGATTTCTTGCTCTGTCATACTCATGTGTTGTCTAAATCGGGGACAAAGTTACAAAAAAGAATCCATAATAATTGCATATCAGCAAGAAATCAAGAGTTTTTAGGTCATTTTAGTATTCTTCGTCCATCGGAGATACCTCGTAACGGGGCGAGGCTCTTTAAGGAGGCTCGTCCCGCGAGACGCGACCAACGACGGGAGCAGCCGACGGCATAAAGAAACCTCATCTATCTTCACAGGCGGATGGGGTAAATGAACAAATATAGTCTGATGAACAGACCAAAGATTTCACAATCGGTTATATATGGAGTGGGTTAACATTAGTTGGCATAGAACTTGGCTTCGCAAACGGTGGCTCCTGGGCCGAAAGCCGGTGAACTGCTGAAATATTGTTCGTTCACAGAATCCCAATCGACACTGTAGCCATTAGGGAAGTAGGAATCCACGAAACCGTTAATCAACTCGACTTCCGCATCAGTCAGTCCTGAAGGGTCATCGTTGGCGAGATAGCCAATTGCATAGACTGGAATCTCGAAAGTACCTGCAAATCTTGTCATGTTGCTTGAATATTGATGGTTTAACTTTTTCCCTTCAGGCATTGGAGCTTGCTCCTCTGCCGCTGGGCTTTCTTTTTTACGATGCCCCCAAGAAGGTGTATCAGATGATAAGGCAGTCGGAAGGTTCTTGGACGAGCCAAGCGGCAGAGCCGAGTCCGTTGCCAATTGCCTGAAATACTCGTTCCTATAGGGAAAGGAAGATTTCAGCCTATTGACAATGAATACCGAGGCCATTCAGCCGATACAAATTACCTTCGCATCGTGAAAAGAATGCCTCTGGCGGCTGGAGTTCACAAGCCCTTGATGGGTATTACTCCCAAAAACTCGCTTGCGGATTGTACTTCAAACTGTCATCCAGGCAAACAGCCTCTGTTCGTATTCCGAGCGTCTTAGCAAATGGCAACGCCCTTGCCAAGACCCTCAGAAAGCGGATAATGGCGTTTCCATGCCTCAGACCAAAGCGGTGTCATCCGCTATATGCGCCCCGTCGCACACAGCGGATGATATGGCTTTGGTCGGCTAATACTCCCAAGCATATAAGGCAAGTCATAGAGTGACCATCGGCGATACCTCTGTCCCGAAGCAGTGTCTGCGGCTCGTCCGCTGACTCTGAAATTGCTCTGGCAATTTGGCTTCCCTTGGACGGAACCTTTGCCTGCTGCCAGCAAGCCGTAAGCCGTCAGTCAGTGCCGACTGATCAGTTATCCGTGCAATACTTGTACTGCACAGATAGCGTAAGGAGTGTGCTGACCGACGGCCTACGGCAGCGGCAGTGGGCTGTGGTTCCGTCCCCTGTTCTCCCAAGCCATCCGTAGTTCTCCCAAGGAAAAAGAGCAAAGAATATGTGACCATCGGAGATACCGCTTTACGGGCGAAGCAGAACGGTTCGCCCCGAAGGATGCGACCCATAGGGAGCATCCGCCCGAAATGAGAAATCCCTGCCCGACACCCACCAAATGCCAGGCAGGGAAGAGAACAACCATCACAGCCGTCCCCGTTCTACGTGTGAATAGTATTGCCCATCACAAACAATCACATGGCCTGCAAAGTGTATGCGCATTAGCTGACATGCCTTCTTGATGCTATTGGTAAGTTCATCATCACACCTGCTGGGATGGGGATTACCACTCGGATGATTATGAACTGCACTCAAGATGGTGGCATTTGATAGTACGGCCTCTTCCTGTTTTCCGCAACGGGGTGACCCAAAACGGGAGTTAGAGCTTCACCCCGATAGCATCCAGTAGCTTCGTGACCTCCTCATCGTAGTCAGTACGTAGCATAACGGACATCTTTTTCCCGTTGTAGGGGTTCACATATTCAATATTGTATAGGCTCTCTGCCAGGAACTTTGCACGGTAGATGGTGATGCCAGGCTTCTTGTTCTTCTTGTCTGCGGTCTTCGCCAGTGTCCGTTCCAGCTCCAGCAAGACTGTGTATGCGGTGAAGCATATGCAGACATGGGCCTCAATGCGGTTGAACAGCCGATGGTAGATTGGCCGTATGGCGAGATCAGTCTTGTTCATACGGAACGCCCTTTCGATAAAGGACAGATTTCTGTAATTCTCAACTACTGCCTTGTTCCGGATTTTGCTGTTGGTCACATATCCCTTCAGACCGTCCAGACGTGCATCCTCGGCAATTTTGTCCTGGTCTATGGTCACGGTCGCCTCACCGTGCAGGGTGAGGAACCTGTTATAGCCTCTGTTGTTGACTGACTCCTTTGTGATCTTTCCGCTGGCAAATCGTTTCTCAAGCCTTTTCACGCCCTTTTCCCTGTCTCGGGCATCTTTCTTGGCACGCTTGTCGCTCATTGATATTACATACCGCCTGTCCTTGATGGTCATGGATTTCAGCCAGCCGTCTTTCAGACCGAGTTTCAGCACTGCCTCCTTGTCAGCCCTTGACAAAGACCTGATTCTTGCGCCGAGGATGTATTCGTAGCCTTCTTCCTCCAGCTGCTCGATATTCTTCTTGCTGAGCAGCCCTGCGTCGGCAACGATAATCGGATGGGACAGGTTGAAGCGTTTCTCCAGCTTCTTGACAATCGGAAGCAGCGTCGTACCTTCATACTGGTTCCCCTTGTGGAGCTCATATCCGATGGGATTACCGCCCGCTGCGACAAGCAACCCCAGTACCACCTGGGGATTCTCGTTCTTGCCGTCCTTGGAGTAGCCGGGAACGCGGACGTCATCCTCCTGCGACTCGAAATATAGCGTGCTCGTGTCATAGAACGCCACAGTCACCTGGCCACCCATGACAGCCTTTGTATATTCAAACGCAATCTGCTCCACCTGCCATTTCACGCCTATGCTCCCGTCAGCTGCCTCACGCACCTGCTCTGCCGTCTTGCCTCGTGCACACAGCTCGTCCAGAAAGCGGTAGATGGCATCCGACGAGTAGGACTGGTGCATGAAACGCTCCATGTACTCTGCAGTCCTGAGCTTGCTCCCAGGGTGATAGAGCCGTGTCACAACCAAGGCACGGAACAGGGCGTTGTTGGCGGTCTTCACCTTGTCATAGCCTATGCGGTCGAACAATGTGCCATAGACAAGCTCTGGCCCGACCAGCCTAAGCTGGCTTTGACGCAAGCCTGCCAGTACCTTGTCGTATGCTACGGCTTCATCATCGAATTCGAAGAGTGGCACGCCAGTCTGATGCTCCTCTATCCATCTGTTTCCGCGCTTGATGAGCATAGCAATCTCTTCGGCATCACTGCTGCAGCCCATCACCTTGAGGCACTTCCGTTTGCCATGCACTTTCTGCATGACGCGAACAGAGGTACTGCCCGATTTGTTCTGCTTCTTCTCGACAAACATGCCACAAAGGTAGCACTTATTTTTCTAATGGCACCTCATGAGGTGGTTTTTCTTGGGGATTGACCTCGCAAAATCGGGCTCTTTGACGAAATGAGGTGACCCAAAACGCCCCATTAAGGAATTGTAACTTGCTTATTTACAGCGGAATGACTTTTTGGTGACAAAATCGTGCGGAAAACAGGATACGTCACCCTCATCGGAAACCACGCCTTGGGGTCACCACACATCCTTGTGTCGCGTCCCGATTCACTTCCCGTTTTCTTCGTCGTCATCATATCACTCTGGTCTTCAGTCGCTTTATGACTTCAACATTTCAATATCGATGCAATGTCGGTGCCGCCCGACTTCTTGCCTTTCAAGGCGCAAAGATAGTGAAATATTTCTATTTTTCTCCAATCTTATGCATTTTTTTAACATAATCTCTCATGCCATCCTTTTCCGCTCTCGTCAATCATCGCAAAAACCGTTATAAACAATTCGCCCCTGCAACTCCATCCAGAGTCACAGGAGCTGATTATGCACCATAAGTAGCCATTCAACATGAACCACCAGTATTCCACTTCTCTTCTTGCGTAATAGCCTCTATTTTTACAATATTCCCTCTTATTCAGCGTTATCTATTATAGAGTCAACACATTCATTCATGCCCAGGCAACCAAGAGTAACATCAGGAACTGAGATATATCATGTGATGATGCGAGGCATCAATCACCAGAACATCTTCGAGGAGCCAGAGGACTACTATCAGTCCATCAATATCCTCGACAGGATGCGTACTCAGTATGATGATGAGGGTAACCCCTATGGCACTAACTGCATCTATTACGCTTACTGCTTGATGTCAAACCACTTTCATCTGCTCATTCGTGAGCGTGAT
>Ga0247608_10008127_pt1 | contig 10655 bp, 10 predicted proteins | sample 176DNAGHGlowgp2_FD_193490 | JGI IMG/M metagenome (GOLD analysis project Ga0247608, IMG submission 193490) | Sheep rumen microbial communities from Palmerston North, Manawatu-Wanganui, New Zealand - 1766 DNA GHGlow gp2 | ecosystem: Host-associated > Mammals > Digestive system > Stomach > Rumen ... | reverse complement strand
CGGCATCGTGCTTGGCCGCTTCCTCTTTCCAGAATTTGGCATTGTCTGCACTGTAATCGTTGGGGAAATACGATACACTGGAATCCATCGGGAAACATTTGACGTCAATGGAATCGGGAGGCTCTACACCATAAAGAAGGCCGGCGACGAATTCGCTGCTGGAACTTTCGGGCTCGGTCCCTGAGCTAGTCGAAGGGTCGCTGGAACTGGACTGTGTATCATTTGCGTCGCTGCTGCTTTCGGGTGCAGGCGCACAAATATCGTCGGGACAGCCGTAAAGAACGACTTCCGATGAAGATGCCGAGTCGTCGCAACCAGCCCAGAATAGGGCGGTCAGCGCAAGTGCAAATTTTTTCCAATGCTTATAGAACATGTTTCCTCCTTTTATGATTGCAATATATATTTTATTTGTTTGGTCTGGCTGGCATAATTGCAAGTAATGGACGATTTTTTTTGAAAAAACACAAAAGAGCGTTCTATATAGCACACTCAGCGTTCTATATGTTAAAAATGAACATTTTTGTTCTAATTTATTACAACGTAAAATTTTAGAGTCATGGCGCTCGGTCTTATAACGTCTTTTTTTTGCTTGTAAAGGGCATTTATTTACATTTTGGTAATGTTGTAAGTGCGAACAACGTTTTTCTACCGAAATCGGTACTTTTAGTTCCTCTTTTTTATACTTTAGAAATACCCGGAAAGGTCGAATTCCCGGCCTTGAACATGGGGTTGGTTATGAATAAAAGGAAATATATATTTCCGTTGGCAGTCGCTGCCTTCGGGTTGTGGGCTTGTGGAGAAGACAACAATTCTACCACAGCATGTGTCACCGAACAGTGCCTCATCGATCAATATGGGGAATTCAACGCGGACTCCGCAAACAAGGCCCTGGAAGATTCCATCCTTGCTGCACAGGGGGGGAGCAGTTCTTCGTCCTGGACGGTGTATTCTGCTGAACGCCCTGATCCGAACGAAGCGGGTGAAGAGTTAGAACTGGGTGAGTCGAGCAGTAGCGAAGCAGAGGTTGCGTGCGGCCCGCAAACGCCGTGGGCTTGCGTATCCAGCAGTAGTCTTATTTTGCCGGAACCGTCCAGCAGCTCGCATCGTCACCATCACAGTTCCAGCAGTTCCGTCGATTTGCCGCCTGTTTCCAGCTCGAGCGTCGTGGTTGTGCCGCCGACACCCACAAACGACTTCGTGGAAGACCATCGCAGCGAATGCCAGATTGGCAACATCCCGACGAGCGTGAACAATGCCAAACTCCCGGACCCGTTCATGGGTCTTGATGGCAAGCGTATTTCTAGCAAGGCCGATTGGAAGTGCCGTCGCGAAGAAATCGGCGCCATGTACGAAAAACTCATGTTCGGCGAAAAGCCGCGCAATCCCGAAAAGGTCGAAGGCAAGAAGTCCGGCAACAAGTACACCGTCACCGTTACCGACAAGGGCAAGTCCGTCTCCTTCGACGTCACCATCAACAGCGCCGGCACCAAGGACAAGCCGAAGCCGGCCCTCATCGGCCTGGATCAGGGATTTGGCTCATGCGGAAGCCTCGGCTCCTCGACCAACGGCTTGGACATCGCCATGATAACCTTCAATACGAACAATGTCGCTCCCGAAAGCGGTGGCGGCAAGTTCTTCCAGCTTTACAACGGCGGCCAGGGCACCATTATCGCCTGGGCATGGGGCGTGAGCCGCCTGATTGACGCTTTGGAAAAAGACCCCGATGCAGGCATCGATGTCAAGCACCTGGCTGTTAGCGGTTGTTCCCGCCTGGGTAAGGCAGCCCTCGCCATCGGCGCTTTTGACGAACGCATCGTGCTCACCATCCCGCAGGAATCCGGTTCCGGTGGTGCTTCCCTCTGGCGCGTCGGTGCCCAGGTCAACAGGCAGAAGGGCAAGCAGTTCGTGCAGGGTCTGGCCAGCGCTGGCTCCGAAGGCAAGTGGATGATTTCTAGCTTCAAGAACTACGACGGCAGGGAAAATACGCTCCCGTTCGACCAGCACATGCTCGTAAGCATGGTCGCTCCGCGTCCGCTCCTCATCATCGATAACGCTGGCCAGGAATGGCTGGGCGAAGTGCCGTCGAACTACTGCGGCCAGGCTTCTCTCGAAACCTACAAGGCTCTCGGCGTGACGGAAAATTACACCTATAGCCAGGAAGGCGGCCACGCGCACTGTTCGCTCCCGAACGGACAGTTCGACGAAGTCAAGGACTTTATGAACAAGTTCCTGCTCGGCAAGGACGCCAAGACGGGTAAGATTGATTATTCCAAGAATACGCAGACAATCAACTTCAAGAAGTCCGAGTGGATTGACTGGGATACGCCGACCCTCAAGTAATTTCCTAACTCCTGGTTAACTCCAGAGCGGGACCCGTGAACGCGGGCCCCGCATTTTTTTTACCGCTTACCCAAATAGTAAAAATGCTTGAAATGGCAGACCAAACGCATTGTTTTGTTGGATTTAGTCTGCTGAAAATTACTTTGTTTGTAGTCAAAGCGGGTAATTTCGATGTTTTCTTCGCAAAGTTTGCGTCGAATGCGCCGGATTTCACCGATTTTTCAAGGAAAAAAGGCTTCTTTTGGTTACTTTGTGCGTAAAACAGCAGACTAAATGAGTGTTTTGCTGCCATTTGGTCTGCCAAAATGCAAAAATGCGACCCGAAAGCACTTTGACCACTTAGCGCTAAGTGGGCATGGTCCCCTTTGCGGGGAGAGTGAGGAGCCGGAGGTCTCGACTCCCGAAACGTCGAACGAGCGGTCTTACAACATTTCTTGGAACTGGTGGAACATCTCGAGCAACTCGTCGTAAGTCTTTGTGGCCTCGAGCTGCGGGAACTGCGCCACGATGGAGTCCGGCGCGCAGAAGAAGCAGCCCTTGTTGGCCTGCTTGAGCATGCCCGTGTCGTTGAAGGAGTCACCCGAAGCGAACACCTTGAAGTTCAGCTCCTGCAGGTGCTTTACGACCTTCGTCTTTTGGTCGCTCATGCGCAGGTGGTAGCCCCTGATGCGGTCGTTTTCCACCACGAGATTGTGGCAGAAGATGGTCGGGAATCCGAGGTTCTTCATGATGGGGTAGGCGAATTCCTGGAACGTGTCCGAAAGGATAATCACTTGTGTCTCGTCGCGGAGCTTGTCCATGAAGTCGCGCGCGCCGTCCAGAAGCCCGAGGTTCGCAATGACATTCTGGATGTCCGAGAGCTTGATGCCCTCGCGGTCGAGGATGGCGATGCGGCCCTTCATGAGCACGTCGTAGTCGGGGATGTCGCGCGTGGTGAGTCGCGGGTCCGCGATACCCGTCTTCTCGGCGACGGCAATCCAGATTTCGGGGGCGAGGACACCTTCAAGGTCCAGGGTAACGACACATTGCTTCGTAAACATAATCAGTAATCAGTGGTTAGTAGTTGTTGTGTCATTCTGAGCGGAGAACCGTAGGTTCGAAGTCGAAGAATCTAGTAGTTTGCTTTTATTAAAATCCTTCGACGTGCTTCGCTTGCTCAGGATGACACGTAGCCGAATAGTTATTTTCTCTCGTCTCTCGTCTTTCGTCTCTCGTCTATGATGGAGCGCAAGTCCGCAACCGTAATCTGGTACGGCGTGCGGCAGAAATCGCAGACGACTTCCAGCTCCTTGCCCTCGGCTTCGAGTTCCTGCAGGTCCTTGAGCGGGAGCGTTGCAAGCGTCGCCACCATGCGTTCGCGGCTGCAGGGGCAGTAGGCCTTCGGGTCGATTTCCTTCACGATGTCGATTTCGTAGGGCCCGCGAAGCTGGTCCAGCAGCTCGTCCAGGTCAAAACCCTCGGGCGTGTTCATGTCCTTGAACTTCGGCAGGTTCTGCACGATGACTTCGATCAGGTTGATATCCTTGTCCTCGAGGTCGGGGAAAGCCTCGATGTAGAAGCCGGCGGCGTAGTCGAGCTTGCTCGGGTCTTCGCGGTTGAATGCCGCCTCGATGCCCACGGCGGAGCGGATCTGCTCGGACTGCAGCAGGTAGGTGGCGAGGTTCTGGCCCATCGAAACGGCGGGCGCCTCGATGATGCTCTCGTGGACACGCTTGCCCTGCTCGTTGAGCTTCACGACCTGCACGCTCTGCGGGATGAGCGCGGGCTCGTTGCCGCCCACGGCCTGGAGTTCTGCCTGCGGGATCATCGCGCGCACAAGCCCCATCGGCGTCGTGTCGGAAGAAACCTTCGTGATTTCACCGCCAAAGCGCGTAGTCAGCGAGACCGTGCCCGCGTACTTGAGGCTTGCGCTCAGGAAAATGCTTGCGATGGAGTTTTCGGCCAAAAGCTTGAGGGCGAACCCCTGTGCGTTGTGCTGCTTGCCGATTTCGTTCATCGTCGCGGTCAAGTCGACGACAATCAGGCGGAAGGGCGTTTTTTGGCCCGTGGCGCGGATAATGCGGTCCTTGAAATTCATGGGCACAAATGTAGTAAAATTTACCCAAAGGGGGGAGGCATCCCCCTAGTTGCAGACGCCTTGTCCGCGGCACATTTCGGTTGTCATCCCCGCGCAATTCTCGTCATCCCCGCGCAGGCGGGGATCTTTTCCGCGCGTCCAAGCCGTCTTCCACCACCCCCACGCCTAAGGGGCTCTGCCCCCTAACACCCCCGATCATGAGTCATCCTAAGCGGAACGCAGTGGAGTCGAAGGATCCAGACCCGAATGTCATCCCCGCGCAGGCGGGGATCTTTTCAAGCAGGTACAGACCTGCTTTTCTTTAAAGAGTTTGCTTCGAGGTCGGATTTACACACTCACACATTCACTTCGTTCGAGTGTTCGCTTTGTAAATCCCCCCTCTCCGCAAAGAAACACGAGTTTGGCTCCGGACTAAGATTATTTATCGCGGGAACGTTCCGATGCAGGTACTGCGAAAGCCTCGTGACGATTTGTCACTTCGGCCTTCGCGAACCGCGGGCACGCATTAAACTGCAAGGAGATGTTTCTTTTGTAATTGTCACCCTGGAGGGCTGCAAGCCCGATAGGGTCCACTAAGCATGTTTTATTCGGCTTGATTTTCAACCATCACACAACGGACGGAGAATCCAAAAACTTTTTCATCTCCATCACTTGCTTGCGGAGCATGATCCGTTGTCGAAGATATATACCCATTACGCACATACAAATTTTCATCATACTCGTGTTCTTGTGGATAAAACCAATAAATAGTCTGTTTTAACCGTTCAAACCCACCCTTTTTGGTTCTCTTGCCGGCGCCGGTCAGCGAGAAACCGCTGCTGTTCGTTCCGCTGAAACCATATGTGGAGCGCAACCCCTTTATGCCATCATTATTGATATCCTCATACCCTCTCACGACACAATAGTCATCATAAGTAAACAGCCTCCAGCCATCGGGGCAGATTCCCTGATGGTTTTCCTGAATCAGATCGTCACAGCTTTCGGTATTGCAGCGGCTCGGCAGCTGCATCATCTCGGCCCACTGGTAGAGGCCACCGAACTCGTCGCACTTGGTAGTATCGTTGTTGTAGCAGTAGCGCTCTATCTTGGTGTCATCATTCTGGTCGTTTTCGCCGAGCACCATATCGCCAATGTTCAAGTTCTCGACCATTACGGTAACGGAATAACCCTTATATTCTGAATAAATCGTTATGTAGTAGTAGCTACGGCCATTACGCGGATCAGTGAATGTTTTATATCCATCATCTTCAAATTTCTGGTATCCGAGAGTTTTTGCATGGTCAAACGGCACATATTCGCTGCTGCTAGACACCGACGAGGAACTCGATTTTGCGCTCGATGAAGACTTCGCAGAGCTGCTGCTGGACACACTTGTCTCGCTATCGCTCGACTTCGGTGTGACGCTAGAGGATGACGAACGCACGGAGCTGCTGGACACACTTGTCTCGCTTTCGCTCGACTTCGGTGTGACGCTAGAGGATGACGAGCGCACGCTGCTGCTCGAAGCGACGCTGGATGACGAACGCACGGAGCTGCTCGAAGCGACGCTGGATGACGAACGAACCGAGCTGCTCGACTGCGGTGTGACGCTCTCTCTGCTCGACGAGGTGGGTTCATCGTCACGCGGGGCGAAACTGCTTTCATCGTCTCCGCAGGCGACAACGAAAAACGCCAAGAGAAGAGCGAATAAAAAATGCATAAATCCTCCAAATCCTTTTTATCTCAAATATACTTTTTGTTAGTCGACGTTTGCTTGCCAATTGTTTCCGCTATGTAAAAAAATTACGTAAACAAAAAATTTTTGGCTCATTTTGGCCGCGAAACCGTTTTATAGTATAGATAGGGTCTTCCTTATCCGCCTTTGCGGGGGCGTTCCCGCTATAAAACGAACAATGGAAGTAAAAAACACGCCTTTCGAACAACTCACCATCACCAACAAGTTCATGTTCGCGATGGTATTCAGCCACAAAGAAATTGCCAAGCCCTTCCTTGAGGCGATTCTTGGCCTCAAGATTCACGAACTCCGCGAACCCGAACCGGAAAAGACCATCGACGTGAGCCCCGTCAGCAAAGGCGTCCGTTTCGACGTCTTCGTGAAGGAGACCGGCCCCAATGGTGAAGCCCTTCGCAGTTTCGACATCGAAATGCAGATGGAAAACACCCACGAAATTCCCAAGCGCGCACGTTTCTACCAAGCTATGCGTGACAGCGAGGCCCTGTGCAAGGGCGAGAAGTACCGCGACCTGAAGGAACTCTATATAATCTTTCTTTGCCATGACGATATTTTCGGAAAGGGTCGCGCCGTTTACAGGTTCAAGAATCTTGAAACTGACGACTCGAAAATCGAAATGGGCGACCACACTTTCAAAAATTTTTTTATATTCAGTAAGTACCGCAAAGTCGCCGAGAAGGCTATTCGGGATTACATGGAGTATTTCGCCACCAACAAGGCAAACACCCCGGCAACCGAAGACATCGACCGACTTGTGAAATGGTACCAGACGGACAGCAACACGAGGATACGCTACATGACATGGCAAGAAGAAATCGACGACATGAGAGCTCTTGCTGACGAAGAAAAGGCCCGTGCCGACAAGGCAGAACTCCTCGCTAGCGAGGAGAAAAATCGTGCAGACAAGGCGGAAGCCCGTGTGAACGAGTTGGAGAAAAAACTCCGGGAGCATGGATTGCTGTAGCCCTCGTGCCCTCCCATTCTCAATACTCGCACAACAGAATACTTTATGCCCGTTCCCTGAACGGGCTTTTCTGTACAACGCCTTTTTTTATTATATTCTTGAAAAAAGAGGTATTTATGCAGATTCTTTTCCTTATGGCCGATGGTTTCGAAGAAACCGAATTCGTCACACCGTTCGATTACTTCCAGAGGGCTGGCTTCGAGGTGGCGCTTGCGAGCGTTTCGGGCGATTCGTTCGTGACGGGTGCCCACGGGCTCAAGATTGCGGCCGATTTCGCGCTTTCGGGTGCCGATACCGCCAAGTTCGATGCGGTTCTCCTGCCGGGTGGCGGTCCGGGCGTGCAGCGCCTCAAGGCATCTGCCGACGTGGAGCGCGTCGTGTGTGACTTCAACGACAAGAACAAGTGGATTTTCGCCATCTGCGCGGCCCCGCTCGTGCTGAGCAAGGCCGGGCTTCTTGTGGACCGCACGGCGACATGCTTCCCGGGTTGCGAAGTTGAACTTGTTTGCAGCAAGTTCGTGGAAGACCGCGTGGTGGTGGACGGCAATATCGTCACGAGCCGCGGGGCCGGAACCGCCGAGGAATTCGCGTTCGAATGCATCGCACAGCTGGGCGGGCACGATTTGTCCGAAAAAATCCGCAAGCAGGTCGTGGCCCGCTAGGCGTTTTTGTATATTGTTCACATAAACAACAAACGAGGAATTTATGAAGTTTACCCATGCTTTGATTCTTGCAAGTACGCTCGCGTTTTTCGCCTGCGGTGACGATGAATCCTCCACCGGTCCGAGCAATAACGATACTGCGGACTGCTCCGTGACCGACGGCGTGAAGGTCGTTTCCCCGAAGGGCGGTGAGGAATTCAAGGTGGGCGAGACCATCAAGGTCGTGTTCGGCTCCGACATGGATTTTGGCGGCTTCGGTGTTGAGCTCCGCTTCGACGAGGGCGCGAAGAAGGTGAACCTGCTCGAAGAAAGCATCGACGACGCTGTAATCGATGGCAAAACCTGCAACGAGTACAGCATCAAGCTGGATGCCGAGGGCATTGTTGCGGCAGACGACGCCTACATCTACGTCTACCCGTATTCCAAGCAGTCCAAGGCGGGCAAGTCCGGGACCTTCAAGGTCAAGGAGTAATGACCCCCCGCTTCGACGACAGTAGTTTCACCGTGGCCATCGTGGGCTGCGGTGGTTTTATCGGTAGCCATTTGCTCGACGCCGTGCTGGAACGTACCCGCTGGCGCGTTTTTGGCGTGGATCTCGATTTCTACAGGCTGCAGCACCGCCTGAATCATGAGCGGTGCGAGTTCCTGTGTGCGGATTTGGCCGACCCTGCTGTCGTGGAGCGCATCGCGCAGTTCCCGCTGGTGGTGAACTTGGCAGCGATTTGTACGCCGAGCCGTTACATGGGGGAGGCGTGCGAGGTTATCCGGAGCAACTATGACCATCCGGCGGCTTTGGCCGAGGCGTGCGCGAAGAGCGGGGCCTGGCTTGTGCATTTTTCGACTTCCGAGATTTACGGACGAACCTCGCCGGATTCCGGCGAACTGATTGAAGACGAGACGCCTGCCGTGTTCGGGCCCGTTACCGCGAGCCGCTGGAGCTACGCGACGGCGAAACTCCTGGCGGAACGGTTTATCGCGGGGCTGCCCGGCCTGCGCTGGACGGTGGTTCGCCCGTTCAATTTTGTCGGGCCGTACATGGACTTTATGCCGGGCGTGGACGGCGAGGGAATCCCGCGGGTACTCGCGAACTTTTCGACGGCGCTTTTGCGGGGCGAACCCCTGAAGCTCGTGAACGGCGGGAAGGCGAAGCGCTGCTTTACGAGTGTGCATGATGCAATAGATTTCTTGTTTGCGCTATTTGATGCGGGACTTGGATGCACTTTGGGTTCTGGCAACGAGACTGTGTCGGGGGCTGGTTGTAAAACCGCGGCGGGGGCTGGTCACTCGGGTCGAGATGCCGTGGGTGTATCGAAGGTAGGTTCTGCGCCGGACGCTGGTGTATTTTCGCAGGCGTTCAATGTGGGGAATGCGGAGAACGAGGTTTCGATTGCAGAACTGGCGCAGAAAATGCGCACGATTTTCGCGAAGTTGCGCGGGGTGGACGTTTCGTCGTTGCCGGAACCGCAGGCGGTCGCGGGCGAGGAATACTACGGCGCGGGTTATGACGATTCGATGCGTCGCATGCCCTCGGTTGCGAAGGCCGAGCGCCTGCTCGGGTTCAGGGCGCGCATCCCGCTCGACACAGCTCTGGAAGAATCGCTCTCCTGGTTCGTGAAGCACTACGATGTGGCTGAAACGTGTCATTGCGAGGAGCCGTAGGCGATAGAATCCAATGATTCCCGACTACTTCATTTTTGTACCTGCATTCAACGTCGCTGCGACTCTCGCCGGCGTGCTGGGGCGCATTCCTCCCGCGGTCATGGAACGCGCGACGGTGCTCGTGATTGACGATGGCTCGAAGGACGATACGCGCGGGGTTTTTGAAACGTTTGTCGCAGGGGAAGCTGGTATTGCGGGTTCGGACTGTGCGGGCAGCTCTCTTGCTGAAGACCGCGCGGCCAATAACGGCGCAGTTTCAGGTTTGGCATATGCTGACTCAGCATGCGCAGACAGTGACTGCGTGGCTCCTGGAGTGAAACTCGCGGACCACCTGCAGTACATGCGTTTCGAGAGGAACTTGGGTTACGGAGCCGTGGTGAAGCGCGGAATATCCGAAGGGCTGCGATCCGGTGCAAAATACATCGCTTGCCTGCATGGCGATGGGCAGTACCCTGCAGAACAACTTGGCGAATTCTTCGCGCATCTTGAAACAGCGGGCAAACAGCCTGAAAATGCCGCGGGCAATCAGCCCGAAAATGTCTCGCCCGAATTTGACCCGCGCGGCCAACCCGAGGTAGGTGCGCCAGCAGGCAATTCTCCTGCAATCGCCTTGGTGCAAGGCTCGCGCCGCCTCGTCCCGGGGGCAGCCCGCGCCGGCAACATGCCTCTCCACAAGCGCATCGGCGGCGCATTCCTCACCGCGCTCGAGAACATCGCCTTCCGGCAGAAACTTACGGACCGCCACAGCGGTTTCATTGTCTACAATGCGGAATTTTTGAAGACGCTCAACCTCGCGAAACTCAGCCCGAGCTTCGACATCGATTTGGAAATAATCTCCATCGCCGACGCCCGCGGGTGGCGACTGGCCGAACTCCCGATACCCACGCGCTATGCCGGCGAAAAATCCAACCTGAACGTCGTTACCTACGGCCTGCGCGTCTTGCGGCAAATCGCTCGCCGCTTTTGCATGCGGTAAGGCTCATTTCGCGCGCATCTCGCAACCTTCGTTTCAACAACACGCGCACCCCGAAATCGCGAAAGTGGCGGTGAAAACCGTAAAAAACCTCTCATTTCACCGCCAAAATTTACTTTGTGGGTCTATATGACAAAAAGGTACCTGAAAAACAGGTACTTTTTGATTATATGACATTTGGGTACCTGAAATCGTCCGCAAGCCTTTATCTACTTGGCTTGTGCGCAAAAAAAAGTCTCTCAATTAGC
>Ga0247608_10008123_pt1 | contig 10659 bp, 3 predicted proteins | sample 176DNAGHGlowgp2_FD_193490 | JGI IMG/M metagenome (GOLD analysis project Ga0247608, IMG submission 193490) | Sheep rumen microbial communities from Palmerston North, Manawatu-Wanganui, New Zealand - 1766 DNA GHGlow gp2 | ecosystem: Host-associated > Mammals > Digestive system > Stomach > Rumen ... | reverse complement strand
GGTGAATAATAATTTAGAATTAATAAAACCTAATTCTTCTAATTATAGGTCAATCAAGTCAAATCGTTTTAATAGATTTTTTAACTGTATTACAAATGAAGTCTGCAAAAGTTCAAATACAATTATTCAAGATACATATTTAACTTCAATCTATAATCAAGTTTTAGTTTTCAGTACTTTTAATAATATTTTAAAATATGAATATATATATAGCTCATTAGAGAAATTTATTGAAAATGGAATTTCACATGAGAATTCAGTTTCAATAAATCTTTTAACAAAAGCCCTAAAAATATTACAAGACAAAATACCTATATATTTATATGAAATGAAAACTTCAGATGAATATGATTTAAAAGATAAATCATTATATTTGTTACATGAATCAGATGATTTTCATAAATTAAAAAATACGCTTTATGATAAAATTGATTCTGTTATCTCTTTAGCAGCTGAGAAAAATAATACTGAGTTTTTAAAATCCTTAAATCTTTTCTCATTTTGTTTTAGAGAGCCTGAAAAAGAAAACGATGAACCAATGGAACCGGGAAAATCCTACCCTGCTATTATTCAGATGGAAATACCTTGGAATGTCAATTACTATCAATTTTTACATTTAATTACAGGTTCTTATAGTACGATATTTTATAAACAAAAAGATAACTCATTTAACTATAAATTGTGGAAAAACATTTATCATGATTATAGAACATTTATGTATCATTTTAAGGAATTAGATTCAACTGATAAAATAAAAAAAGCTATTTATAATACTTTTTATTCTTCCTATAGAAACTGTTTATATAAAATTGTTACGAACAAAATTAACTTAAATTATTTTGAATTTTATGATTACTTTTGTGATTTTGATTATTATTGCTCAAATGAATACGAAAATGATTTTGTAAAACTTTTTATTGATATTACAAAAGAATATTTAAATTTTTACTTTGAACAAAATATTGATATAAATGATAAATATCAAATATGGTCGAGAATAATTCAGTTTCAAGAAAATCATTCTGAATGTTCAATTTCAAATGAATTAAATAATTATGTAAATGAATTATATGAAAAATATTGTGAAATATTAATCAATTATGATAAATGGAAAGAAACTCAGCTTGCTAATATAACCGAAACTCAAAAGCAATTAAAAAAGTTTTGGGAATAATTGTACACTATCTATAAATCCATATAAGATTTTTTCAAAGCTTGAAATCCTTTAACAAATTCATTTTGTGCATGTTTAGGTTTTATTCCTTCCTTATTAAAATGGTTTTCAAGCAGACTTATACATTCATCGTTAGTCATTGTTGAAATAATATCTAATGATTCCTTTGCCCTTGAAGCACCCACATAGTATCTTAATAATTTATCTTCCCTGAAAATATCATAATCAAAATCAACTAAAACAATACTTCGTGCTTCCAGACCTTTAAACTTTCTTGTAGTAGTAAACTTAATTTTATTATTATACAAATTATTTGAATTTGGAATTAAACTTTTCTCTTGTGTTTCTAAAGTAAGAATAACAATATCCTTTTCTTCCATATGTCTATTGATTATTAAATCATTTATTATTGAATCAAGACATTGTGTAATTGATTTTTTTTCACAAAAGAAAAACCTTGGAGTTTTTCCAATATTTGTTCTATCCAAGTATTGTAGTCGTCTATTTTCTTTTTCATCTACTACAGGTAATAGTGAGGTTTTTGCAATATTCGTTGTATTCCTACAATTTTTAAAAAGTGAAATTTTACAATCTGATTCATTAATAAATTCTGGAATTTTAGAATTATTAATCATTTGTAGTTTGTCATAAAAACAATAAAAAGAACCATTCTCTCGCTCTATTGTAATTATATTAAAAATAGTGTTTATAAGACCTGATTCTTCGATATCATCCATTCCAAAATCTTGAGCTTCATCAATAATTACATGGTCATATTCGAACTTATTTGTATTCTGATTTAGTATGTATGCTGCTTTTGAATAATCATTTCCATTTCCTGTAAGCTGTTTTACAAAACCATTAAGTGTTGTAAAATGAATTAATGGAAAATTTTTATAATCGTTAGTTAATTTTTCATATAAAAAAGTATTATAACATAAAAACAGGACTTTTAATCCTTGTTCTGCTAATTGCTTAGCTCTTTCACAGGCAATAATTGTTTTTCCAGTTCCCGCAGCACCATTTACAGCAACTGTTTTTTGTCCATTTAAGAAATACAATACCTGTAATTGTTCTTGTAAAAGATGATAGAATTTTATTTCCGTTAAATCATTCTCAATGTTTACAGAAGGAAAAACATTAAAAGTTTTGCAAAAAATATTAAGAATTTGTTTTGTATCACTTTCTGATAATTTTGTTTGTATTCTTCTAGGAACATCTAAAGAAAAGATTTTCTCAATCATATTTGAAGGATTTGTTAAATCATCCTTAGATAAGGTATAATCTTTTAAAGGTGCAGCATCTTCTGGAAAATCAATTTTCTGTATTTCGTTATATGAAAGTGATGGAAACCATACAGTATGTAAAAATTTACATCTTGATATTAAATTATAATTTTTCTGTTCGATTAAATTATATAAGTTATGTTTTCCAAGACTTGCTTGCTTATAAGGTCCTCTATGACTCATCGGTCTTCCGCCTTCATATCGCCACTCGTCATCATAATAAGAAACATTGCCAGCCTTAGCTTCAATAACAAGAATTCCTTTTTTAGGATTAAAAACTATAAAATCAGTTTCATTTTCATTAATTATATTATCGATTATAGTTGTTATACAAAAAGAATGAATTACATAATATTCATTTGATAATAGAGATAATGCTTTAAATATTTTATCTTCCTGGCTTCGTTCATCATATTCCCGTGGTTTTGAAGGTATCATTATGGCCATTTGTTTTAATCCTCATCTAATAATAAATCTAAAACAGAATCTACAGATAAATTGGAATCCATTATTGATAAACATTTCCAATCTGACATTTTAAAAAACTCATAATCTGGATTATCCTTAAAGAAAAACATTACTTTTGATTTTTTCCAGAGCATAGTCACAGTTGTATTTCCTGATTGATTGTTATATTTTACATTACATAAACAATCTAAATATGGTTTTTCTTTTTTATTAAATCTATTTGAATATCTTTTTAATTCTTTAATAGCATTTTCCTCTTCTTGAGTATCGGCTAAATCAATTAACTGATCCCAGATATCAGAATAATCATCATCACACATATTATGTGATACCTTAAAATCTGGAATAACTTCGATATTTACTTCATCAGTATAATCATTTGAATAATTTGATGAAGATGATGTATTTATAGATGATTCCATTATTGTATCAATTAAATCACCAAATAAACCCTTTTCTTTATCTCCTAATTCCCCAACAATTGAGCATCTATCTAATAATGTATTTCTCATTATACATGACGTTTCTGAAATTAATGAACATGCATGGCAAGCTGCATAATTTAATGCATTATATCCCTGTCCTTTTGATTGAAAACAAACTGGATCAGAAGAACACCAAGATGCTTCTTGTAACATGAGTCTAAAAAGTTTTTCTAAATTTTCAGTTCTTCCTTGTCTTACTAAACCTCCAAGGCTTCCATCTGAATCTGATGTAGAAGTGTAAATGAGTATTCCACTCATAGGTTCACCATTTTCGTAAGTGCTATAAATTCTTTCTTTTAAAGCCGCACTAGAATAACCACATTCAAATGTTAATTGTCTGATTAATAAATGCGATAAGGTATGTAACAAAACATATCTGGATGAAAAATTTTCGCAACCTATATTAAACTTCTTTAACTGCTTCTCCATAAGAGAATATCGATTTCCTATTCTCTTTTCCCATTCTTTTAATTTATTTTCATTAATACGTATAAAAATACCTTCCCCTAATAATTCAATTGCTGGTAACCAGTTCGTCTTATCAATTGATAGAGGCACACAATCATCGAAAGTAGTATCCCAGCCAAAAAATCTATCATCATTTGGATTTGGTTTATCAGGTGTTATACGTTTAAATCCTTTTAATGCAAGAACCTCTCTAAGTCTTTTTACTAAAACTATTCTATCTATATGATTTGAAAGTAATGGTGAAACTGGTTCTGTGTGAGTCTTTATATGCAATTCGTCCAATTCTTCGCCGGAACAAAATACATTATATTCCTCAGCATACATTTTTTGTGTGGTAAAATTTGTATCATTTTTAGAAGCTTGAATATGTAAGATCTTTTTATAAACTTCATCAATATTATATATTGATGGATCAAAAAGAATTTCAAGATCTTCTTTTATTTCATTTTCATTTGTGCGTCTTGTAAATATTCTGTTAATTTTTTCTTCATTTTCAGAAATTAAAGCACTTAGATTATCGCTCAACGGTGGTACTGTTAATGCACTAACTGTTACAGGAAAATAAACATTGGATGCACCTCTTTGTAAACATCGTAAATGGGCATTACAATTAATTATAGTGTCTTTAGCTTTATTTCCGCCCCAAGGCCTATTTCCAGGACATTTTAATCCTTGCAAGGAGTCTTTATTCATACAACCTGCCATTGAACGGACAGCTCCACATTCGCAAGAAATGATAATACTATCTAAGCCTCCAGTTGTATCCTTAAAAGAAATCCGTAGTTTGGGATTCGTACATTTTTCTCTTTTATCATTTTCATTTACATGTACCCACCAATTATAAGGGAAATCTTCAAGATGCCCATTTATACAAGCAGCAACAAAACGGGATGGAATAACAGTTTTCTTGTCACATTTAGGATTTGTACATTTACCTTTATCAAATTTCCAATATTGTTTTAATTCTCCACAAGAAGGACAAAAATAAAAATATGGAAATTTTATAGAATAAATATCACCTTCTTTTTTATGTGCAAAATTATTTCCTAATGGTACTTTCGGTTGTTTGAATCTATTAACATGTAATAATCTTTGTAAATTATTCTCATAGATTACAGGACTGTAATCACTCCAATAATCTATTGCCCCCATAACAACAGTGCTATCTTTTAAGGAGCATATTGCCCCTGGTCCAAACGTAGTGATTAATTGTGCTCTTCTTACATTTCCAATAACTTTTTTTTGTATAGAATTTGAAATAGAATTACTGTTATTACTAGTTGATTTATTAAAATTTAATGGCATAATTTACTCCGTGACGATATATATATCTGATTGAGGATCAACACTTCTTAAACTATTCATCGTTCTAAAACGATCTGTATCTGTATCAGGTTTTAATAAAGATTTATTTTCATCTTGATAATCTTTATAAACAAGTCCAGGTTTGATTCTATATTCCCATTCATTTATTATATCCGTAAGTTGTTTTTCAACAGCCCTATATTCTTCTTCGTCAACATCTTTTACGTAATTTAAAATATCTTGTTTAATTTTTATTACTTCTGGTAAGTTTTTTTTATACTTTGAAGCTCCATCATTTTTTCTTAATGAAGGTACCAAATGTCTACAAAGAATTACATAAAGTGCATGTAATCCTCTATCTCTTGCCCTATCAGCAAAAGGTGTAACACTTGTTGCTTCGACATATCTATATAGAGAAGAATGATATTTAAGAAATTGTTCATAATGAGATCTATCCCGTGAACGTCCAGGGTTATAAACAGATACTACTAATCCAGGGTTTGTACGTCCTACACGGCTGGTTGCCTGAATATATTCGGCATTTGTTTTTGGCTGACCTAAAACAACCATAGATCCAAGTCTGTTTACATCAACTCCTACTGATATCATATTAGAAGCTAATAAGAAATCGTAAACATCATGATGATTTTGCGAAGTGTATTTTGTAGGTAATAGTTTTGAAATAGTATCTGTTATTTCATTATTAGATAATGCACTTGTAAGCTCTAAAACATGATCAATTTTTTCATCTTCAAGTGAAGTATAATTATATTTCTTAAATTTACTTTTCAAATACTCAAAACGACTTTGAACGTCATCTTGTATTTGTATTCTTGCTCCTCCTAATTCACGCAAGCTGTTGAAATAATCAGTAATTGTCCAGAAATTATCAATAACAGAATCTGAAAAATTTTTAGAAGCAAGATATCTTGATGCAAAGTATAAAGCAGCATTTACACGAATAAAGGTTGTTGTTGGCGTACTTCCAACCCCCATAACGGCTAAATATTGTCTTGAAGGTCTATCATCTTCTGTTGATTCTACAGCAAAAAAAGAATTAGCAGTTGATACCCCCTGAGGTGGAAATTGTGTAAACTCTCTTCCGTAAATACCTTTTATTTGACTTGAAGCATTTCGAATGGTAGCTGTAGATGCTATAACTTTTGTGTTTATTCCATTTCTTTTGCATAATTCTGTAATTGCGGCTTCATAAATACCGGTCATAGTTCCTAAAGGTCCAGAAATTAAGTGAAGCTCATCTTGAATGATCAAGTCTGGTGGATTTTTATTATTTCCTATACCAAATAAAGTTCCTGGCAAATCATTAAATGCTAATTGAGCAAATTTATCTACTGTTGCAACTATAAATGTCGGAGTGTATTCATAAATTTGTTCATCAAGTATATGAACAGGCATTCCATTTTCTTTATGAAACTCACATAATTTATTTGGACATCTAATAAACATTCTTTTAATAGTAGGATTAATTTCATAATCTGCAGTTCTAATATTTTCACCACACCAAGGACAAACTTTGATCTGACATGGATCCTTATCAACTTCCGTTTGTCCAGCAAGTTTTTTATTTAGAGCTGAACGTGCATCATCTATTTTATTAGGAGTTAGACTATCACCAACCCACATACCGATAGATATGTCATCTCCTCCCAGTTTATATTTCTTTCTTAATAATTCACATGCAAAAATAAGTCTACAAGCACGCTCAAATTGCTGTATAGTAAGTAAACGCAATGTATACCTCATTAAAACTGTAACACCATTATCATTACAATTATTCAACCTTCTCAAAAAAATTACAAAAGCAGCAATACCTAAATAAGCTTCGGTCTTACCACCGCCGGTAGGAAACCATAATAAGTCAACTTTATTTCTTTCTTCTAGTTTTGGATTTATAAATGACGGTAACTCTTGTAACATAAAAGCTAACTGAAAAGGATACCACTTAATAGTATTATCTTTATCATCTTCAATTTTTCTTGATTTTTTCTGTTGCATAAACATTGCTTCATTAGCAAGCTTAAATGCTTGGTATGCATTTTCATTGTTATTTAATAATTCAATTGCATTTTCAATTCTTGAACAAGTTAATTTACAACGTTCAATATTTTTTTCAGCAGCTTCCTTATATCTTTCGTCGGGACAAATTAGATTATTAATCCATTCTTTGTATTGTAAAACAATATTCCTTAAACCTGAAATAACATCCTTCTTTTCAGCCGTTGCTAAATAATTCATAGATAGAAAGTTATCTGCTCCAGAAAGATTTCCTGGTTTCATAAGTTTTAATGAATATTTAGGAAGAAAATCACTTTTAATCCAAGATGGTCCTTTTAATGAATGTTCCCAATTTACAGAACATCCATGTCCATGTGCATAACAAATAATATTGGAATATAACATTTCAAGTTCTTTTAATTCTTCATCATTAGAAACTTTTTCTTGTTTTGTAACATTTCCAAAAATACAATTTTGTTTATCAGAAAAAATCTGTAATTCAACTTGAAATGCTGTATGTTCACATTTAAAATCATAATTATTTGAAGAATCGTTTTTTTCTGTATTTAACAAAACAGCAGTTATAACTTTTTCTCCATCTTTATATGTATAATTTGTATATATCCAAAGTTCTATATTATTTCGTAATTTTATTATTATATTTTTGTGTTCATGTAATTCTATTTCTTGATCAAACAAATATTCTGATCTTTTCCAAAAAGACTTTGGCTTCTCTACTTTATTTTCCCATTCTGAAACATCTATACCAAATTCTTTTGCTTCATCGAAAGAAAAACATTTATAAAATGCAAACTGCCCTTTTACTGAAAATTTATTAATTCCCGGTTTTATGGTAAATGTAATACCAAGCGATGAAGGATCATTTTGATTACTTAGAGAAATACTTGGGTCAAATGATTGTGTTTCACCTTCAAAGAATGAACCACTAGAACTATCAATAACTTCTTCACTTGAAGATTGTGGATATAATTTTCCCATTAAATAATATTGAAGTGGAGGTTCAATTAGAACTTCATCCTTTTCAACAGGGCCAATTAAATCCTGTCTAAGAATATCCGTAATTATATTTCTTGCCTCATAAAATTCTGAATATTTTCCCATATTAATACCTGCTTGCTACTGCTTTTCCAAATCCTGAAATATCAATTCCTAGCCACATAAAATGGTCACCTATTTCTAGATAATCATTTATTCCGATTCTATCTTTTGAGATACATGTTGTGAATCTATCTACCTGAAGATTTACAATTTCTGCAGGAGCATATTTTGGATCTATATCACCATATCTTCTCCACATTCTGTGGTATATTTGTTGCATCTTCTTCCAGAAAGCTGGTGATGTATAACCTAGTATTTTCCCATATTCATCAATATGATGGATTTCATATCTAATATTTTTTGAATCTACGTAGTCTTTGATTAAAACAATATCATCACCTGGTTCTACATTATTAATAATATATTCTTGATTTCCTTTAACTGTTGCAAATGATCTAGAGTCCATATCGTCCGAAAAACCAATTTCATATTTTAAGATGTTTGAACCTCTTCCACCGTTTGCACATCTGGTTTTATAACATCGTCCATCATGGAATATTGAAATATATTTATCTTCCTTGTCGTCTTCAGGAACAAGATAAAGAGCATTTCGAGGACGAGTAATTCCAACATATAAAACTTTAGATTCATCAAGAATTTCTTGCAAAGCACCTCTGTCAAACTCATCTTCCATTCCTGAGAATAAATCATTCTGAAGAATTACTGTATCGAATTCTTTTCCTTTTGCCTGGTGAATATTACTAATTATAATATTGGCTGGTTCTTCTCGTAATGATTTTGTTATATATTCAGCGTTCTTTGTTGAATTAACCAGAACATTATCCAAAATTTTTGAAATCGGATAACTGGTGTCCTCTTTTAGGTTTCCAACTAAAGCATTCCAGCAATTATTTACTGTAATAGAATCAATCCCTTCATAAATCTCATTAAATAACTCTGAAAATTCTTCTGCATTAATAGTCTGATATTCATATTGAGAAAAGAACCAATAAATCCATTCATCAATATTCATATTTCCATCTGTTCTTTTGAATAACTGATATTTTATTTCTTTATCTCTAAACCAACATGCAATTTGAAGGGCTTGTCCATTTGTTCTAGTAAGTATTCCATATTTTTTTGAACTATCAAAATCGTCTCTTTCAATCTTCTTCATCTGCCTGTTATTAGAAAAACAATTGCTTAAGGAAGATTTAATAATTTGAACAGTTTCTTTCTTTATGTTTTCTCCTAAGATGTTTTGTCTTAATGGTTCAGCAAGTTTTATAAGATTTTCATTTCCATCTTGTCTGTAGTTTTTTGTAAGTTTAAGGAAATCACATTCTTTGAATTCTTCAAATAGATTCTTGTAGAATAAATATGAACTAATGAATGCTGGTTGATTTCTTGCATTGTAGTCATAAATGGCCTGACAAGAATCTCCAAGCAATGTAAATCCACAAGTTTCTTTATTTAGGGCTCGAAGAATTTCTGTAACATATTCTGCACGTGCGCCAACTAAATCCTGAACTTCATCAATAAAGACATGTTTATAGTCTAAAACAGAAGGGTTTCTTTTTATAAATTCTTTTGCCTTAATAATACGCTCTTCATAATCAGATTTTTCAAATTCTTTTATATCTAATACAAATTCACCTGATTCTGCTGCCTGGTAATAAAGATAGGTCGAATATGAATCAAAAGTTCTTACATCAATATTTTGAAGTACGTAGTTTTCATCAGAATCTGCAAAAGCTTTTGCAATTCTTTCCTTAATTACCTGTACTGCTGCACGCGAGAAACACAAAATTAAAATATATGAAGGTTCAATATTTTGCTCTTTTATCATATATTTTATTTTTTCAATCAAAGTATGCGTTTTTCCGGTTCCTGGTCCAGCATTAATAATACTCCTTGTTAAAGGAGATAATTGTATAATATGTTCCTGGCTGACATCCTCAAAACTTGTAAACGTCTTACTAGTTGTACTAGATTTGATTTCTATTTTTGGTTCGGGAGCTCCAGCAAATGCTTCTTCTTGTTTGATTTCCGGTTGAATAACTTTTTTTACAACTCTAACAACTCTCTTTTTCTCGGGTTCAATAGTTTCAGTAAAATCTGTCCTTTCTGAATGATTTTCATTAAGCTTGTTTTTTTCTTCTAAAGAAATTGTATCTACTTTATTTTGTTGTATTTCTTGAGATTCACTTTTCTGGTCAAAATCTATTTGGTCAGCTATCTTATTTTTCTCTAAAATCTCTACATTATTACCATCAATGCCTTTTGTACTAAGTATTTCTTCATTCTTTATGATAGGTTTATTAATTATTCTGGTATTTCCGATTTTCTGTTCATATACTGATTTAGATTTTCGAGATTTCCATGTTTTTTTTCTTTC
>Ga0247608_10008121_pt1 | contig 10659 bp, 10 predicted proteins | sample 176DNAGHGlowgp2_FD_193490 | JGI IMG/M metagenome (GOLD analysis project Ga0247608, IMG submission 193490) | Sheep rumen microbial communities from Palmerston North, Manawatu-Wanganui, New Zealand - 1766 DNA GHGlow gp2 | ecosystem: Host-associated > Mammals > Digestive system > Stomach > Rumen ... | reverse complement strand
CCGATCTGGCTTGCCTTAGATTTACGCGCCCAATAATCAGCCTCTTTCAAAAGGTCACCGATAGAGGCAATGTGAGCGGTCAGTTTCTCGGTATCATCCGCCAAACGAGAAGAATATTCAATCACCCGCGCTACCGCTTGTTTGTTAAGTGAGCGCAAATTCTTCTTTTTTGAAAGTGAGCCGATAAGTTTGGCATATTCAATTTCATTTTCTTCGGTACGGTCTATTACGCCGCCGAAATCCGCCTCAACCTTGAAATAATCCTTAAAATCCGGATCACGTTCGCTCAAAAGTTCATAGAGCTCAGAATCTCCGGTCATAATCACCTTTACATCCAACGGGATAGGTTGCGGATCTAATGAAATGGTTGAAAAGCTGGTATCTTCAGACGGGGCTTCAATTTTAATTTCTTTTGAGGCAAGCGCTCGTTTTAAGGAATCCCAAGAATACGGTTGCAACAAAAGTTTGCGCGCATCAATCAAAAGAAAACCGCCGTTAGCACGGTGTAACGCACCACCCTTTATTAAGGAAAAATCGGTAATTAACGCACCGAATTGTTGTATGCGTTCAACTTTTCCGACAAGATTACCTTGCGTCGGGTGGTCAAGAAGAACAATCGGCGCACCGCTGTCAGGTACATTTTTAACCACAACGTTAACCTTAAACTTGCTGAATTTATCTTCTTCCTGCTGACCTTTAAGCTGGCTCAAAAGCCCGAGCATGGAATCATCTTCTTGTTGCGGTTTGGTGTCTTGATCGTAGTTCGGAACATAGGTGGACATATTATCCAAGATATAGTTGCGAACCATACGCATATAGTCGCTGACTTTCTTATTGCCCTTATATTTTTTCTGAATTTCCTCCAGCGGTTTTTTGATGGCATCTTTAACGACTTTGTTCTGCAGTTTCTTGATTTCTTCGCTTTGCTTTTCTTCCCATTGCGGCGCATTATCCTGATGTGCGGCAATTTCTTCCTGCATCGCGTTTAAGTCTGCCATAATCTCATTTTTTTCTTCATCGGAAAGCGTATCAAAAACATCCGGACTGATAATTTCGCCGTTTTTCATCGGCGCAACAACAACCCCCATCGGCATATGCAGAAGTGAAACTTTTTTACCTTTGGCTTTTTTCTGCAAAACTTTGACGTAGTCGTTACGTTTTTCCTGATATTTTTCACGAATAGATTTAAGCTGTTCTTCATACATCTCATTTTTAACCGCTTCCGGCAGGTCATGCTCTAAGAAATCGGCAAAGTCATCCATAGCTTTGGCAAAACCGCTTGCTTCACCGGCATTAAAATTAAGTGCAATCGGTTTATGCGGTTCATCAAAATTATAAACATAAACCCAGTCATCCGGTGTGGTACGTTTCTTACCCTCTTTTTCAAGGATTCGCTTTACCAAACTGGTTTTACCGGTTCCCTCCGGTCCTAAGCAGAATAAATTATAGCCGCGAGATTTAATGTTGATTCCCAATTCCACCGCACTGATGGCACGGTCTTGCCCCAAAGCGGAAAGCCGTTCTTCCAAATCTGCCGTGGTTGTAAAATCAAACTTTGTTGCATCACATTTGCGATAAAGTTGCTCAGAAGTTAATTTAGTAATAGCCATTTCAAAAAATATCCCCTATATAAAATTATAGGCGTAGTATAAGTTTAAAAAGCTAACATTGAGTAAAGATTTTGAAAGTTTTGACAATCATATTGCTGTTTTTTTTAGAAGTGTTGTTACCTTTGGCAATAGCCTTCGGTTTTGTAGCGCGCCTGCGTTTCTTAGAAAAATATACCTCAAAGAAAAACAGCATATTAAAAGAAATCAGAAAAAAAGATTTACCGATTTTCTATTCAACTGCCGCCATAAAAACAGAAACGTTAAGAAAATTTTTGCATATAAAACCGCTTAAAGAAACGGTTATCAGCCGTATTGCAGTCAAAGATTTAACGCTTGCCGCCAAATATTTGGAGCGTGCCGTCAAAAAAGCCCCGCAAAACACAAAGTTACTGCTTTTAGATGCGGAAATTGCTGATTTAAGACACGAACAACGACGCTTTCATCATATCATAGAACACGTTTATCTGCCACGTTTTATGTGCCTTCCGCTCAAAGCAAAATTTTGGCATCTGAAAGCCAAAAACGAACTTTTTCAAACCGATATGATGAGCGCTTCCGAACACGCCTCCAAAGCACTTAAAGCTTATCAAAAATTAAATTTTGAATACGAAGAAGCCGAAACCTATTTAACCATGGCACAAATTTATCGCATCAGCGGGGTGTTTGATGTTGCCTTTACCATGTTAAAAGAGGCTGAAAAAATTTATAAAAAGCTCAATTTGTATGCCAAAATTGCCGAAGTGAAAGCCTATTTCGGCTTAACTGAAATCGGCAGAGAAAATTATAAACCGGCGGCAGAATACCTGCAAAATGCCGAAGAAATATGCCAAAAACATAAACTTTTCGGAACTCTGGCAGATATTAAAAATTGGCTGGGTTTAATTGCCTACCTGACCAAAAAACACAAATCTGCCGAACAGTATTTTACAGATGCCTTAAAACTTACCGAACACACTCCGACCAAAACTTTTGCAACCGAGATGCTGGCAAGAATTTATCTTCAAAACAAAGATTCGGACAATGCCTTAAAATTAACCGACAAAGCTCTGCAATATGCCCAAGCAATGCAACATTACCCGAGTATTTTTGAAAGCCTCTACCTCAAGGCTGAAATTTTCTATTTTGATAAAAACTACCCTGCCTGCCGCGAGATTTTAACCGCACTGATAAAAGAAAAAACGCCTCCGTCAGCAATATACTATCCGGCAAATGCTTACACATTATTGGGTTTAGTGGAATTTCAAGAAAACAATTTAAATTTGGCTTGCACCCTCTTTAAACAGGCGCTTGATTTGGAACACAGCAAAAACCGCTTAAAAGGCGCTGCCATAGACTATAATAATTTAGCGGAATTATCCCGCCGCCAAGGTTTATTGCCGGAAGCTGAAAACTACTTAAAACAAGCTCTTCACTATGCCGAAGAAATTGATGATAAAGAGTTGATAAAATACTTAAAATCTAAACTCTGACTAAACCAAAAGTCACCTACAAAAAAAATCTTTAACGACTATATTTTCCCCCTGTTATGCCACATATTAGAAAAAGAGGGATAAAATGTTTATATACCGTTAGCGGGGTTAATGTGTGCGCTTCCGGTGTTGTTTTTGACAATAATATTCCTGATGTTTTTTGATGTAAGATTTAAATATCATAAGCAAGACAACACGGCAGACATTCCCATGGAACCCAATCTTGAAGAGTTAGAAGAAAAACTGGATAAGCTGATTAAAAACAATGAGTTGTCCGTAAATGCAGATATTTTAAAAGAAAATTTACAACAAACCGTTTCTCATACCATTGCCGCTTACATTAACATCAATAAGAAAAAATTAAAAGGATTTCACCTGTTTCAGCTGATATTTTCTTTAATCAGAAACGGCGCTGAAGACAGTAAAATCATCAAAATCATGCGCCACTACCTGCCCGAAAGCCCAACCGCACATCTTTACACGATATTAAAAGCCTGCAAAGAATTCTTAAATATCACCAAAAAAGACTCTAAAGAGAAAGAATTACTGCGTGATTTAAACCAAAACCGCCTGCGCACAACCTTGCTTTATTTGCAAAACAAACTGAATCAAACCTTAAACCGCGTGCCAAACTTGCCGCCGGCCATGCAACAACCGTTGATAGATGAGGCGGTTCGTTACGGTCTGATTTTTGCCTCCTTTGCCGAATTTTATGACCGCACGGCCACCGAAAAAATTTTAAGATTAACCGCTCAAATATCACCGGAGTTATTTAACTACTGGCACCAACCACCGCGCGAAGCCACTCGTGTATCGTTAAAACACACCTTGCCGTCACACACGCTGTAAAGACATTTTTTCATTTTATTTAATTTTTTACTTGTTTTTGTCTATTTTATTCTGTATAGTAGGAGAACCAACTTAAAAATTATGTCAAATCTATCACAATTATATAGTTATGTACAACCACAAAAAGAACGAACCCCTGTTCGTGGAGATTTTCATCAAAGTTGATGAGATTCTCAAATTCGCATGTGAAGGTAAGAAGGGTACGTCTTCTTCACGTTGCGAGCTCTTCCGTATTGAAAACTTTTACTTTATCTTCTCGTTCGCACGGGAAGGTGAGCAGCGTTCCAGAACGTTGCGCCAGATAAGAAAAAAAGAATTCATGGAAGAAAAACAACGGCTCTTGGCTCTGCGCCCGCGCCTCGGTTGCGAAAACTGGAAAGATGCTGAAAACAATTACGAACTGAAATGTTACAGCAATTATTCATGGAAAAAGGTTTTACCGGCCGATAACTGCTCTTTTATTGAAGACAGCCGCGAAAATATCAACCCCGTGAGGCTGAGATATCTTCAGGCTTTAGAAGATGCACAATTTGCGGACAGACCCATAAATGCCGCTGTTTCAAAAACATCCAAAAAAACAATTCAACAAGCCGCCAAGCTTTCCGAAGAGCTTGGAATTGACTTCAAGAATGTATGTGCCTTAGGCACGGATAAAGCCAAACTTCAAGCTTTCAAACAAAGCTATGAACAAGCGATTGCGACCGTCAAAAAAATGTCAGTAGCCGAACAATATCGGCTCTATATAGGTTTAAGACCGACACACAATCGCGCAACCCGCAAGGACACGCTTTTATCCTTAGGCATAAAGCTCTTTGAAGCTGATGTCAAAAAGTTGAATTTATGTGAATTGGAGGCGGTCCTCGGCAAGACCGTTGAAAATTACAAGCAAGATAGCGTTCAAACCGCTATCAAGAACGGCATTTCCCGTTCCCATGACGAGCGCGAGAGCTTGTACAACCGCATGATTTCCACTTCTCGCGAAGAGAAGAGAAAACTCTTAACGGAGCTTGGTGTTGACATTAACGCCATAGAGCTAAACCGCTACTCGCTATCTCCCATCAAACATGCCATTGCGGCAACTTTGGGAATAGATATGGAAAGTGTCTGAAAAAAAGAAACCCCCGACAACATCACGTTGTCAGGGGTTTTCGCTTTTAATGCATGACGAATGTCTACTCGCCTTCCTTAAGCAGGTTCTCAGTCTTGATGGCCTTCATCACCTCATGATAGGTGTAGGCCGGCTCTTCCTCTGCGCTTGCGGCCACGATATACGTCATACGCGAACCGCGGAACAGGCGCTCGGCAATACTCTGCACGGCATCGGCATCTATCTCATGGATAGAATTGATACGATTGGTTGTATCATACATACTGCCGCGACCGATGATCTGCCAGGCGGTCTCCAAGGCCAAGTTGTCAGACTTCTCGTACTTGTCCAACTTCTCTGTCATCGCCCAGTTGCGAGCGGACTCCAACACATTATCGTTGGCATGTGAATCACAGATGCGGTTGACAACCGAGACAAACACCTTGGTCAAGTCCTTTGCCGTTGCCTTTGGAGAAGACACAGTTGCTCTCATGGTGCGGATACCATAGTATCCTGCGATTTTGAAATCAACCTTAACCTTGGCCCAGGGCATACGCTGCGTGTAGGCACCCTCCAACTGGTTCAAGAACATGGACATCATCACATTCGTTGCCGGACTGTCCTCAAGGGTAAGCCCAGAAGCGTCCCAACCGAACATCAGGGAAGTATCGTCTCCTTCCGACACAATCTTGCCGAAGCCGCCGGTATAGATGTTGCCATGATTCTCCTTCTGCTTTGTCCCTGAGGGGATCTCACCGAAGTACTGCTCTGCCAGATTCTTAACTGACTTTTCCGAGCTACGCGGACCGACAATCACCAGCACAACATTCGTTGCTGTGTAGTAGGTGTTGGCAAAGTTGCGAACATCTTCTGCATTGTAAGCGTTCAGCTTGCGCAGATATTCCTCGGTCGGGCGAACCAAATCAGCACCGAATGCGGTATGCTTGTAGAGGAGCTTCATCTGCCTGACCGGCTTCAAAGAGTTCTTACGCGTTTCCTCGGTAATCCAATTCTGCGCGCGGGTGACAAACGAAGATGTTACCGCCGTTGCGTTAAACACCTCCGACAACTTGATCAGCAAGTCCTCCAGATTACCACTGACGGCTGTATAAGCTGTCATGGTGCCTCCGAAGTAAGGGATAATACCGGTCGTCTGCAAGAGCAATGTCTTCTCAAACAAACTGGCAATACCGAGAGATGGTTCACTAACGTGACCGACGTTCACAGAAAGGCATCCGGAGAAGCCTGTCGAATGGCCGACGTACATGACTGTCAGACCATTACTTAATTGATAGGTGTTCATAAATTTAAATAAATTAAATGAATTAAAAAAATAGAGAAATGTATAAGTGTAAAACACATAAAAATCGTAAATAACAGAACAGTTATAGGCTTTTTTAAAATTTTGTCAACCCTGTTTTTGCAGAAAAACTTAAAATAAACCCTTTCCTATTGTTTTTTTGTACAAAAAAAAGTCCCTCGCAGGGACTTTAATAAGATAAAGCAACGAAAAAAATTACTCTAAAGCATAAATATTGGTGACGGCCCACTCATCATTACCTTTAAAAGATAATGTATACACAACCGTACCTTTGCACAAACCGAACCACATGGCATTGCAATCAGATTCGGTATAAACCGAAACATCTGTACTATCCGGTATCGGCTTAATTTTCGTCAGCTTAAAAGAAATCTCGGTCGGTCTTTCGGCATCATCTGTCTTGCCTAAAACAAATGCCGGTACCAACTCGCCCTGACAATCGGCTAAGTCCGGCTTCATCGTACATTTAACCGTTCTTTCTATGGCACAAAAGATTTTATCATCAGACGAACAACCGTCAGCCAAACCGTCCGCCTTATAAGCATGCATATCCTCTGCCTTTAAGTCTGCTGTTTTCTGCACGGCTTCAGCCTGTGCCTGTTCTTTAACGGCAACATGTTTGGCCTGCATATAAAAAATACCGGCTGCTGCAAGAGCAAAAATTAAAATAAAACCGGCAACAAGAGCTACCCTCTTAAACATTTTTCATCTCCTGAAAAAAAATATCAAAATTTAACAATATTTTTAACCTTAATAAATTAAAAAGTATAGAGAAATATTAAATTTATCAATAAAACAGTAGAATTAAAGCCATAACCGGAAAGAAAGGGCAAAAAAATGAAAACCGCGACAAACCAAAAAGGTTATACCATGATAGAAACTATCATGTACATCAGTCTTTTAATCATCTTAGGCGGTGTCTTGGCAGGCTATGCGCACACGGTTATATCACGTTATAAAACCGGACGCGCCGCCCAACAGGTCATAGATTTAAAAAAAGCAATTATTAATTTTACGGCTTCAGACGAAGATTACTCCAATTTATCTATTGCAGCAATGGATAAAGGACGTTCTCTGCCGATGGATATGCGCAACGGTGACCATGCCTCTGCCCACCACGCTCTTGGCGGCAGTGTGCAATTAGGTCCTGCATCGGATGATGTATTAGGAGATGACAGTGAAAACAAAGATTTTATGTTTTACATCCGTTTTAACAATCTCCCCAAAGCAAGTTGTGTGGAAATTCTGACTCAAGGACAATTTTACGGTGATGGTTCGGAAATGGACACACTTATCGTTAACGGCAAATTTGCTTGGCAATATCAACACTCTTTTTATGACACGGGAAAATACAGTGGCGGCAATCCTGAAGTTAATATTTTAATGCCCGGAACCGGCGCCAATGCCGTACCGAGCATAAGATTAAACATCAGTGACGCGGTCCGTGCCTGCACTGAAAAAGATACAAACCATATAACCTGGATTTTCAGCTAATAAATATCTTTTTTTGCTTGCAGTTAGAATTTCTGTTGCTATCTTGTTAACAATATTGTTTTGAGAAAGGTCTCAATATACCCAGCAAAGGAGAAAAATAATGACAAATTCTGTTACGCTGCCACCGGATTATAAACCTTCTAAAAAAGAAGAATATATGAACGATATGCAGTTGGAATATTTCCGTCGTAAACTTGTTGAATGGAAAAAAGAACTGTTAGCCCAATCAAGCGATACTCTGGATGATTTACGTCAAGGCGGTTTAAACCAACCGGATGATATTGATCGCGCTTCTTTAGAAACAGATAAATCCCTTGATTTGCGTACAAAAGACCGTGCTCGTAAACTGATTGTCAAAATTGATGCCGCATTAGAGCGTATTGAAGACGGCTCTTACGGCTACTGCGAAGAAACCGGCGAAGAAATCGGTATTGACCGTTTGATGGCTCGCCCGATTGCCACTCTTTGCGTTGAAGCACAAGAGCGCCACGAGCGCATGGAAAAAACTTATGATGATGAGGCTTAAATAAGTCAAAAAATGGCAAAAAAAGACTTCATATTAGCCTCCGGCTCACCGCAACGCCGCGCCTTATTGGAACAAATAGGGTATATACCAAAGGAAATTGCCCCCGCCGATATTGACGAACATACCCTAAAAAATGAAAAGCCTTTGCCCTATATCCGTCGTATCGCTCGCGCCAAGGCTAAAGCCGTTGCCAAGTCACACCCGAACGAAAACATATTAAGTGCAGATACAATTATTGTTGTCGGTCAAAAAATTATTCAAAAATCACCGGATGATGCAACCCAAACCAATGTAATGAAAATGCTCTCCGGACGTACCCACCGCGTTATTACTTCCGTCTGTCTGATAGATAAAAACGGCCATATCGGACAAAAGACCGTTACCACCAAAATAACCATGAAACACCTAACCGAACAGGAAATAACGGATTATATTAAAAGCGGAGAATGGCACGGAGTTGCCGGCTATAAAATTGAAGGAATGTTAGCCGGTTATGTTAAGAAAATAGTCGGTTCATATTCGGGAGTCGTCGGCTTACCGCTTTATGAAACAAAGAACCTTTTGAACGGAGTCGGTGTATATTAAAAACCGGCTTAACTGATTGAACCTGAACAAAGGAGCAAAAAAATGATAACAAGAGATACGATTATCTATGAAAAATCAGGAACAGACGCTTGTCTGGCCTCTCTGGAACAAGGCAACTTGCGTGAATTTGAGATTTTTAATGAAGATGGTGCCGCAGAAGGCAACGTTTATTTAGGCAGAATTACCAAGAAAATCAATTTATCGGAAGATAAAACCGGCTTTATGGTTAATATCGGCGACACCACCGACGCTTTTATGAGCGCGCAGGAAAAAGGTCTGCTTGAAGTCAACATGACAGAAGGTCAATGTGTCGTTGTACAGGTTCAAAAAGAAGCTCATGCCGACAAAGGCGCCAAACTGGTACGCGCTGTACAAATTCCCGGCACCTATCTGGTTTATCGTCCGTTTGGCAGCTACATAGATGTTTCCTTAAAAATCAATGATGAAGAAAAAAGCGAAGCTTTGCGCAAAGCGGTAACGCAAAACGTCAGCACCCAACAAGAAGGATGGGTTGTACGCACCGCCGCCGCAGATGCCGATATCAATGATGTTTTAGATGAAATGACAACTTTGCGCGGTATTTATGAAAACATCCGCGTAAAAGCTCGCTCTGCCACCGCACCGGCACTGCTTTATGCTAAAGAAAATCCGTTGTTTGAGCTTATCCGTCATCATCAGGACACATTAAAGACCATCATTGTCAATGATCACAATTTAGAAGAAAAAGTTAAAAGCATATTTGCAGGTGAAGTCCGCTACGTTGCTGATCCGAGTGCCGAATACGGTATTCAGGATATGTTGCAAAAAGCGATGGAAAAAACCATTAAATTACCTTGCGGCGGAGAGGTTCATATTGAAGAAACCCGCGCCTTTGTTGCCATAGATGTTGATAGCGCCAATATGGTTGCCCGCGGTCAGACTGATACCTTAAATCATGAAGCGGCCGTAGAAATTGCCCGTCAAATCATCTTACGCAATTTGGCCGGAAAAATCATAATAGACTTTGCCGGCTCCGGAGAGTATCGCTTTATGCGTGACGTTATGGATACTTTATCCGAAGAACTCGCCGGTGATGTTATGGGCGCTCGCGTTGTCGGTTTAAGTAAAGCCGGAAATGTTGAAGTTTTACGTCGCCGTAAACACCCGACTTTATTGGAACGATTTTCCGTAGCTTGTCCGACTTGTGGCGGTACCGGTCGTGTGGAGCCGTAAGATGAGCGAAGAAAAATCTTCTTCAACCACGGCAACTATTGTTAAAGTACACAAATGTCCGATATGCGGTAAACTGACGGACAATGCCAAATATCGCCCTTTTTGTTCCAAGCGTTGTGCCGATATAGATTTAGGCACATGGTTTAACGAGGGATACGTCATAGAAGGCAAAAACCCCGTGGACGAAGAAGAAAGCGAATAAAAATTATAATCACAAAAAAAGGCCTTTGATACAACATCAAAGGTCTTTTTTCATACTTTTAACTCAAAACAGAACCAAACTCTTTCCGGGGCATGTACTTGTTCTTAAACGCGGCATAGCGCCCGCTCTCCTTCAAATAGTTCACCACCGGCAGGTACCAGCCGTCTTGCAACACGATAGACGCATTCCGCTTAAAGAAGAAGTCAATTTCCTCCTCAAAACCGAGCTGAAGCAACTCAATGATATGCTTGCTATCCATGCCAAACCCGCGCGAACTGTGAAGATAGGCGGCAATCTGTGCCTC
>Ga0247608_10008120_pt1 | contig 10659 bp, 6 predicted proteins | sample 176DNAGHGlowgp2_FD_193490 | JGI IMG/M metagenome (GOLD analysis project Ga0247608, IMG submission 193490) | Sheep rumen microbial communities from Palmerston North, Manawatu-Wanganui, New Zealand - 1766 DNA GHGlow gp2 | ecosystem: Host-associated > Mammals > Digestive system > Stomach > Rumen ... | reverse complement strand
TTGTCCTGAACAAAAATCCTGCCTTACTTGCCTGTATCATGCCAAGGTCATTGAAGCTGTCGCCGCTTGCAATTGTATCAAGTCCGACACTCTGGAAAGCCTTGACTGTTGAAAGCTTTCCGTTGTCGCAGCGCATCTTAAAGCCGGTAACTTCGCCGCTTTCTGTAACTTCAAGTGTGTTGCAGAAAATTGTAGGCCATCCAAGCTTTTTCATAAGAGGAGTTGCAAACTGTGTGAAAGTATCACTTAGTATGACAACCTGTGTAATGGATCTGAGTTCGTCCAAAAATTCTTTGGCGCCTTCCATGGGATCGATGGTTGCAATAGTATCCTGGATTTCTTTAAGTCCAAGTCCGTGCTCTTTTAGTATTCCTATTCTGAACTTCATGAGCTTATCATAATCAGGCTCATCTCTGGTTGTTCTCTTTAGCTCGGGAATACCTGTAGCCTCCGCAAAAGCAATCCAAATCTCAGGCACAAGAACACCTTCCAGATCCAAACAAGTTACATACATTTTTTCATCCTCCTCGTGTATATAGTGTATTTGTTACTATGGCATGACTTCTTGCGGGCAAAAGCGAAAACCACCTGCAATAATCTATCACATCCTGTCAGGTGCCGTGAATCCAAGAAGATCGATTCCTGTTTCAAGTACCTTAAGTGTTACATTCAGAAGAGCAATGTAGCCGCTCTTTTTCTCCTCGTCACTCTCAGAAAGGATCTTGGTTGAGTGATAGAAGCTGTTAAGTGCATTGGATAGCTCGTATATATATGCACATATTCTGTTAGGCATAAGGTCTTTTGCAGCGCTTTCAACCGCATCCGCAAAACGTGTAAGAAGAAGCATAAGGTTCTTCTCATCTGCTGACTCTGCATTTCTAAGAAGCGCCTCTTTAACATTTCCTCCGGCATTTTCATACTTAGAAAGAATTGACTTGATACGCACCATTGTGTAAAGGATGTACGGCCCTGTATCTCCTTCGAATGATGTGAACTTATCAATATCGAAAATGTAATCCTTTGAAGGCTGATTTGAGAGGTCGCCATACTTGATCGCAGCGAGCGCAACCTTGTGTGCCGTATCCTTAGCTTCAGCATCATCAATTTCCTGATTGCCTTCCTTTATGCGGTTGTACATCTTCTCGTCGATCTCTTTGATAAGATTCTCAAGACGCATAACACCGCCTTCTCTTGTTTTGAAAGGCTTACCATCCTTGCCGTTCATTGTACCGAATCCTACAAAGTGAAGCTCAGTCTCAGGAAGAACAAGTTTTGTCTTTCTTGCGCAGCGGAACACCTGTGTGAAGTAGAGTTCCTGGCGCTTATCTACTACATAGATAAGACCGTCGGGCTTGAACTCTTCCATTCTCTGCTGGATAGTAGCAAGGTCTGTTGTATTGTAAAGAGAAGCTCCGTCTGACTTAAGGATCATGCAAGGCGGAATCTCCTTGGTATCTGTTTCTTCTGCGACATCAACGACAAGTGCGCCCTGGCTCTCATGAGCATATCCGTGCTGTTTCATGTAATCAACCATTCCGGGGATCACATCATGAACATCGGACTCACCTCTCCAGAGGTCGAAATCAACACTGAGGTTCTTGTAGTTTTTCTTAAGGTCATTGACAGAAACATTAAGTATATGGTGCCAAAGAGCACGATAGCCCTTGTCGCCGTCCTGAAGGAGCTTTGTAGCTTCCATAGCCTCTGCCTTGTATGCCTCATCTTCTTTTGACTTGGCACTTGCTGCAGGATAAATCTCCTCAAGCTCACTTATAGTAAACGGAGGCTCCTTGGGATACTGTCCCGAATGCTCTTTATCAAAATACGGAAGATCAGGCTTACGCTTTTTAAGCTCTGTTATGATAAGCCCCATCTGAAGTCCCCAGTCACCAAGATGAATATCGCCTGTAACTTTGTATCCGGCATATTTAAGGATTCTCTTGATACTCTCTCCGATAACTGCTGAACGAAGGTGTCCAACGTGAAGCGGCTTCGCAACGTTTGGCCCGCCGTAATCTATCATGAAGTTAGGTGCATGCATTGGCTCTTTTACGCCAAAGTGATGCTCATGAAGCATTCTTACGATATAGTTTCTTACGAAATCTTCGCTTACTTTAAGATTAAGAAATCCGGGCTTTACGGATTCAACTGATGAAAAGATTTCGCTATCCTGAAGTTTTTCAGCAACAGCATCAGCGATCATAAAGGGAGCCTTACCATACTTTTTTGCTCCTGCCATAGCACCGTTACACTGATACTCACAAAGATCAGGTCTGTTTGAAAGTGTTACCTTTCCAAGCTCTGCATCGTAGCCTGCTGCCTCAAATGCAGCAGATACTTCTTTTGAAATTAACTCTAAGATTTTTTCCAAAACAATCTTCCTTCCTGAGTGAACTGTTCATATTATTAGCAGTTCCTAAATATTCAACTCTTAATTCTAATGAATTCTATCACAAATATATATAAATGTGGAATTATTTATTTTTAACCCTCGAAAACTCGCACCCGCAGAAATCCTGTCTGTACAGGCCAAACTTGTGTGACAGCTCTATAGAGCGCTTGTAGCCTTCTTTTTTCTTAAAATCAGACGGAATCCAGTTTACACCGTACTTTTCTCCCATAGCTTCGCCTATAGTATTTAGTCTTACCGCATCTTTTAGCGGAGAAATCGTCAGTGTCGTTGTGAAAAAATCAAATCCGTTTTCTTTTGCGATCCTTGCAGATTCCTCAAGTCTAAGCTCAAAACACTTTGTGCACCTGTCCCCTCCTTCAGGGCAGTCTTCAAGTCCTTTTACCGCATTCAGGAAATCGGAAACCACATAGTCGCCTTCCATGATATTTATTATCCTTGCGTTTTCATCCGAGTGCATATCCTCAAAATCCCCGGTTTCTACCTGCCTGTTATACTCGGCTATGAGTCTTTTTTCCTCTTCGACTCTCTTTCTGTATTCAGGCTCTCTCATGATATTGGGATTATAGTAAAAAACCGTAATATCAAAATACTGTCTAAGATACTCAAGGCAATGCGACGAACACGGAGCGCAGCACGCATGAAGAAGTAGCTTTGGATAAATTCCCTCCTTCTGAAACTCCGATATTTTATTTTCCAATTCCTTTGCGTAATTTCTTTTGTTCATTTTCTTTTCTCCGTTTTTACAATATTACCACAACAGAATCTTTTTCAGCTAAAATTTTTCTTATGCTTCAAAATAGGTTATGATACTAGAATGAATTATCAGAACACAAAAATATACCGGAAAGCAGGATAAAAAAATGAATTTCAGACGTGCACAAAAAAAGGATCTTCCCAGGATACATGAACTGTTAAGACAGGTTAATCTTGTTCATTACGAGGGAAGACCCGATCTGTTCAAAAAAAATAATAAATATACCGATGAGGAACTCGTAGAAATATTAGGAGACGACAATCGCCCTATTTTTGCAGCTGTTGATGATAACGACCTGATGATCGGCTATGCCTTTTGCATGCACATACAGCACATAAATGACAACCTCCTGACCGACATCAAAACACTCTACATTGATGATCTGTGCATCGATGAAAATTCAAGAGGCCAGCATGTAGGAAAGCAACTCTATAATCATGTCATCTCCTGGGCAAAAGAGCATGGCTACTACAACGTAACTTTAAATGTCTGGTGCCTTAACGAAAGCGCCATGAAATTCTATGAATCCGTTGGCATGAAGCCCTACAAGATCGGAATGGAGACGCTGCTCTGATAAGCATCAAATATCTTGCCTATTCCGAATTCAATTTTTCGGAATAAGCATGATATCGAGGTCGACTTCACCATCCACTCCCGGAACCTTTCCTGTATTTGAATACTGCCAACAGGTAAAATCGTACGGAGTCTGCGGAGCAGGCTCATAGTCAGCATACCAGACAGGATACCTGCCTATTTTCTCCATATCAAACTGAAATGCCTCCCACATAAGGTTACTGTAAACCATGGGTTCAAAACCCGCATCCCTTATCAGCTCGCAGAACGTTATCGTATTTTCCGTAAACTGCTCCCCTGTTACATTATCTGTCCTTGCCACATCATCAAGTACATTCTCAGGGTCAAAGACAACAGGAAGCTCCAGCTTATAGTCCTTTAAGATTTTAAGGACAAGCGCCGCTTCTTCCTGAGCTTCATCAGTATTTATGGCCTGTGAATAAAAATAGCATCCTACATCTAGTCCAGCCTCATGAGCCTTATCTATATACTCGCGAAACATCTTGTCTTCATTTAACGTGCCCTCTTCGCCGTATCCGCGGTATCCGATCCTCAAGAAAACAAAGTCGATCCCTGATTCTTTCACAGCATTAAAATCAATGTCACCGTTGTGATGAGATACGTCAATTCCCAGTCTGTAGGTATATCTGTCATCTCCTTCGTAGGATTCATATTCACCGAACCTGTAAAAAGAGGACATGTAGTAGTCGTGTTTTTTTACATTGGGATTGACTTCCATTTGGTGAGACTCACCATAAGCATCCAAAAAAAGAAGGTAGTTTGTCTCCTGCGGCTGCTCCAAAGAGTCAATGCCATTGGGCGTCTCTTCCAAGGATTCTTTATCACTGTCTAAAAGTTCAGAGCTATCCTCAATTTCAGCCCCCGATAATTCAGAATCCGTTATTTCAGATTCCGTCATTTCTGATTCCGACAGTTCCGGCTCCGTTATTTCATTCTCTGCTACTTCTGGTTCAAATATTTCCGGCTCTGCTAATTCTGCTTCACTTTCTTTGGCAGGTTCTGATTTCTCAGCTTCGCTCTCAGTACTCACATTTTCTTTACTTGTATAATCTTTTCTCGCGGTGTACCTTGATATTTCAAATATCAAAAACGCTGCAAGCATGCACACCACCACAATAAGTATTGCTCTTTTCATAATTCCCCTATGCTTAGCAATTGGCTGCTTAATCTGTTTTTATTTATCTTAATAATATCAGTAATAGCATTAAAATCAAAAATCCCCTCACTCTATGGCACAAAGACCTCCCAAAAGCCATGCTTTTGAGGCAGATTCAGAGTACCACAAAATGAGGGGATTGTAATTTTTAATTACTAAACTTCCACAACTCGAGAGGCTATGGGAAGTTATTTAATAAACGAATACAGACATCAGATTTTTGCAATGTCTACAAGTTCAAGCGTATCTTCCTTGTAAGCATCTTCAAGGCTTGTCACAAGAGCTCTGGCTGTATCGAGGGCTGTTATTACATTTACGCCGGTCTCAATAGCAGTTCTGCGGATAAGGAATCCGTCTCTGGTCTTGTCACGTCCCTGAGTAGGTGTATCTATTACAAGGTCGATCCTGTGTCCTAAGATAAGGTCGATGACTGTAGGTGATTCCTGACTTATCCTGTTTATCTTTCTAGCCTTTACACCATTTTCATTAAGTGTATCTGCTGTAGATCTTGTAGCATAGATTATATATCCAAGTTTTTCAAAACGTCTTGCAATCTCAATCACTTCACCCTTGTCAGCATCCTTAACCGTGATGATCATCTGCTTGTGCTTAGGTAGTCTTATACCTGCTCCAAGGAATGCCTTATAAAGTGCTTCACTGTAGGACTTGCTGATACCAAGGCACTCACCTGTACTCTTCATCTCAGGTCCAAGGCTTATCTCGGCGCCGCGGATCTTCTCAAAGGAGAACACAGGCATCTTGATCGCAACGTGTTCTGCCTCAGGCTGAAGTCCGGGAGTATATCCCAGGTCTTTTAACTTTTTACCCATCATTACCTGCGCTGCAAGATCAACGATCGGAATACCTGTGACCTTGCTGATGTAAGGAACGGTACGTGATGATCTCGGGTTAGCCTCGATAATATATACCTCATCCCCTACTGCGATAAACTGTACATTTATAAGACCTACTACATGAAGGGCCTTCGCAAGTCTCTTAGTGTATTCTGCAATAGTCTCCTTAACCTTATCTGAAAGTGACTGCGCAGGATATACAGATATTGAGTCGCCTGAGTGAATACCCGATCTCTCAATATGCTCCATGATACCGGGGATTACTATATCCTCTCCGTCACAAACAGCGTCAACTTCTGTCTCTACACCCTGAAGATATTTATCTACAAGGATAGGATGATCCTGAGCAATTCTGTTTATGATATTTATGAACTCTTCGATCTCCTGATCTGAAATAGCGATCTGCATACCCTGACCACCAAGTACATAGGAAGGTCTTACAAGAACGGGATATCCCAGTCTGTTTGCAACTTCTTTTGCTTCCTCAGCTGTGTAAACTGTCGCACCTTCTGCGCGCTTGATTTTGGTCTCCTCAAGGATTCTGTCGAAAAGCTCTCTGTCCTCAGCAGCATCTACATCTTCTGCTTTTGTTCCGTAAATCTTAACACCCATCTTCATGAGATCCTGAGTGAGCTTGATAGCCGTCTGACCACCGAACTGAACAACTGCTCCGTCAGGTTTCTCAAGCCTTACGATGTTTTCCACGTCCTCGGGAGTAAGAGGCTCAAAGTAGAGCTTATCTGCTATATCAAAGTCAGTTGAAACCGTTTCAGGGTTGTTGTTAACGATGATAGTCTCAAATCCAGCCTTTTCAAAAGCCCATGTTGCATGAACAGAGCAATAGTCAAACTCAATACCCTGACCGATTCTGATAGGGCCGGATCCAAGTACGAGAATCTTCTTTTTAGCTTCCTTTTCTGTGCTATTAGAGATATCAGCGCTGTCATCAGCCTCATTTTCTTCATTCTCATCGCCGTAAACCGAGTAGTAATATGGAGTCTCAGCAGCAAACTCAGCTGCACAGGTATCAACCAGCTTGTAAGCAGCTTTTATCTTATAAAAATCTCTAAGTTCTTTTAAAGCATCAACTGAAAATCTTGTAAGTCTGCTGATAACAGAATCGGGATATTCAAGTCTCTTTGCTTCAAGAAGTGTGCTGTATGTGATAAGCTTCTTTGCCTCATCAAACTCAGCCTTTGAAAATGCCTTGTTTGCATCAAATGAAGCATTGCCTTCAGCTGTAGCGCTTATCTCATCCATTGTTTTCTTAAGAGAAACAGTATTCTTCTCACCGATCCTCAAAAGCTTGAGCTCCATCTTTACAAGTGTGTGGAGCTTATCTATGAACCAGTGGTCGATCATAGTAATTTCATGGATTTCGTCGTGACTCATACCGCGGCGAAGTGCTTCTGCAATAACCCATATTCTCTGGTCATCCACAACCTTGAGACGATCTGTAAGTTCATCATCATCAAGCTCTGAAAAGTCATAGCTTGTAAGGCAGTCCACATGCTGTTCCAGTGAACGAATTGCTTTCATCATTGCACCTTCAAAATTAGTGCAGATTGACATCACCTCACCGGTAGCTTTCATCTGTGTGGTAAGTGTACGTTTTGCCGTAATAAACTTATCAAAAGGAAGTCTGGGAAACTTAACTACGCAGTAGTCAAGCGCAGGCTCAAAGCTTGCATAAGTTTTTCCTGTAATGGCATTTTTTATCTCATCAAGTGTATAGCCAAGAGCAATCTTAGCAGCAACCTTGGCGATAGGATATCCTGTTGCCTTGGATGCAAGAGCTGAAGAGCGGCTTACACGAGGGTTAACTTCTATTACGCAGTACTCAAAGCTTGTGGGATGAAGCGCAAACTGTACGTTACATCCACCTGTTATCTGAAGCTCATCAATTATGTTAAGTGCAGCACTTCTGAGCATCTGATACTCTTTGTCGCTAAGTGTCTGAGAAGGTGCAACTACGATACTGTCACCTGTGTGTACGCCGACAGGGTCGATGTTCTCCATGTTGCAGACAGTGATACAGTTTCCTGCACTGTCTCTTATTACTTCGTACTCGATTTCCTTCCATCCGGAGATACATCTCTCAACCAGTACTTCGTTTGCTCTTGAAAGTCTAAGACCGTTCTCAAGGATTTCCTCACACTGAGTTCTGTTGTAAGCGATACCACCGCCGCTACCACCAAGTGTAAAAGCAGGTCTCAAAACTACGGGATAACCGATCTTATCTGCAAAAGCGACACCGTCCTCAACATTGTGAACAACAAGTGATGCTGCGCAGGGCTCACCGATCTTTTCCATAGTATCTTTGAATTCCTGACGATCCTCAGCTTTTTTGATGGTTTCTGCGGTTGTTCCAAGAAGCTTTACGCCATGCTTTTCCAAAAATCCTGACTCAGCAAGCTCCATACCCAGATTAAGCCCGGCCTGGCCTCCCAATGTAGGAAGCACACTGTCAGGCTTTTCCTTCTCTATTATCTGTTCAAGAACCTTAACTGTAAGAGGCTCTATGTACACTTCATCTGCTATATCTTTATCAGTCATGATGGTTGCGGGATTGGAGTTTACAAGGACAACCTCGATACCCTCCTCTTTAAGAGAGCGGCAGGCCTGTGTTCCTGCATAGTCAAACTCTGCTGCCTGTCCGATAACTATAGGACCCGAACCTATGACTAAAACCTTTTTTACATCTTTATTCTTTGGCATTTGTATATCCTTCCTAATTTTTTAGTTGCCTGTTTTTCACAGCAAAAATCACTTTTCGCAGATCATGTTTATGAATCTGTCAAACAAATATCCGCTGTCCTGAGGACCGCAGCAGGCTTCGGGATGGAACTGAACTGTGAAGATGTTCTTTCCAACATATTTGAGCCCTTCGTTTGTCCCGTCATTTACATTTACGAATGCAGGAACAGCTATGTTTTTGTCGAGTTTATCAGTGTCCACGACATAGCCGTGATTCTGCGAAGAGATATATACTCTGCCTGTCTCAAGGTCTTTTACGGGGTGGTTTCCTCCGCGGTGACCATATTTCATCTTGTATGTATCAGCGCCTTTTGCAAGTGCCATGAGCTGATGTCCGAGGCAGATAGCAAAAATCGGAACATCAGAATCATACATTTTCTTTATCTCTTTAATTACGCCTGTGCACTCCTTCGGATCTCCGGGGCCGTTACTAAGCATAATTCCGTCAGGCTTTGCATCAAGGATTTCTTCTGCTGTAGTATCAAAAGGATAAACCGTCACATCACAGCCTCTTGCAGCAAGTGAATCTGCAATATTATCCTTGGCGCCAAGATCGAGAAGCGCTATTTTAAGACCTTTTCCATTCAGCTTCTTTATAAGGCTGGGGCGCTTTTCTCTCTTTGATAAATCGCCCTTTAAAGAAGCTTCGTAATCAGCTTTGTTAAACACTGCACTTCCGGAAATAGGACCATTTTCCGCAAGATCAGTTGTCCCTTTTATGAACTTCTTTTCCTTGCAGGAAACCTTCTCAACCACGTTGCCTGTTGTGTATTCCTTAAGCTTTGGAATGATCGTATCCAGGTTGTAATTTTCATCTGTTGTTATCATTCCGTTCATGGTTCCCTTTTCACGAAGGATACGCACGAGTTTTCTCGTGTCGATTCCTTCGATTCCGGGGATATCATATTCTTCCAAAAATTCCTGAATTGTCAGATCACAGCGGAAGTTTGAGGCAACAGCTGACAGTTCTCTTACGATAACTGCATCGAGCCAGATGCGCTCTGATTCCATATCCTGTCTGCATACACCGTAATTACCGATAAGCGGATATGTCATGCAAACCGCCTGTCCTGCATAAGAAGGATCAGTAAAAACCTCCGTATAGCCTGCCATAGATGTATTAAAAACAATTTCACTTATGACTTCTTTTTGAGCACCTATTGCTGTGCCACAGAAAACGGTTCCGTCTTCCAAGATCAAAAATGCTTTCATTAACTCCTCCTCTATAAACGCCAGTTTATAGCTAACTTAGTCAGGTCGGATACGGATACCGTAAGCGCCCCAAAAACGTGCGCTAACGGTAACCAGCTCCTAAAATTGCGCATTATTTAAAGTAATCTACACCACTTTCGAATATCTTCATATCCTGCTCGCCATAGATGTTTATGGCAACATTGTCGCCTCTTCTCTCTGAGTGGCACATCTTACCAAGGCATCTTCCATCAGGTGAAGTGATACCTTCAACAGCCATATAAGAGCCGTTGATGTTCCATCTGTTATCCAGATGAACCTCTCCGTCAGGATCGCAATACTGTGTGATCACCTGACCATTCTCAAACAATTTTGTAAGAACATCTACAGGCGCAACAAATCTTCCCTCACCGTGAGAAGCAGGATTTACGTATACTCCGCCAAGCTCTGCCTTCTGCATCCAGGGTGACTTGTTACTTACAACCTTCAGATAAGCCATTGTTGAAATATGACGTCCTATTGTATTGAAGGTAAGTGTCGGGCTCTCAGGATTCTGGCCTGTGATCTGTCCGTTAGGAACAAGGCCAAGCTTGATCATAGCCTGGAAACCGTTACAAATACCAAGTGCAAGACCATCTCTGTTCTGAAGAAGGTCATTTACCGCTTCCTTTATCACTTCATTTTGGAAAGCAGTTGCGAAGAACTTAGCACTTCCGTCAGGCTCATCACCTGCTGAAAATCCGCCGGGGAACATGATGATCTGTGCTTTTTCAATGCTCTTCTTAAATTCATCTATTGATTCTAAGATGTCGTTTGCATCTCTGTTTCTGAAAATCTTAACTATCGTATCAGCGCCTGCTCTCTCAAATGCTGCAGCAGAATCGTACTCGCAGTTGCTTCCGGGGAAAACAGGTATAAATACTGTAGGCTTAGCTGTCTT
>Ga0247608_10008117_pt1 | contig 10663 bp, 8 predicted proteins | sample 176DNAGHGlowgp2_FD_193490 | JGI IMG/M metagenome (GOLD analysis project Ga0247608, IMG submission 193490) | Sheep rumen microbial communities from Palmerston North, Manawatu-Wanganui, New Zealand - 1766 DNA GHGlow gp2 | ecosystem: Host-associated > Mammals > Digestive system > Stomach > Rumen ... | reverse complement strand
TTTTATTTGGAAACCAAAGACGGAGAAAAGTTCTTTACAAAAGACAGTGATGACGACCAGGCAGTCTTCAAAAGGATAATAGAGGATAAGCTCGGAAAAGATGCCCTGATATTATTCAAACAGCTCTTTGAATACGGTGAGAAAGAACGTGAGGAAGTCCTCGAAACAATTGAAACCTATGAATCCTACTTCTCGGAAATATGGGAAGTATTATACGAAGATGATAATTCTTCCGATCTAGAGAAGTTAAACAACATAGGTGACATAGTATCCTACATCATATAGATGTTATAATCCAAGTATAGAAGCAGGCTTCAAAACCTCTTCGACCGACAAAGGACGGATCCCCGGTCATGCACCACATACCGGGGATTCTTTCATAAACACACACAAACCAAAAAGCCCCATCGCATTCCCCATCAAGGGAGGGTGGGTGGGAAGCCTCAATTTCATTCTTTGAGCAAAGTGTAAATCAATATAATAAGTTTATGTTATTTTAGCTTAATGTATTTGTGTATAAGCGCTTTGAATTGTTTGACAATATCAATGAAAACGATTATATTGAAAGTGGAGGATAAAGCTATGACAACGGTAGAACAGATAAAAGTTTTGTGTGTTAGATGTGGAGTAAGTGAAGCCGAACTTGCACGAAGACTAGGTAAATCTCCCCAAAGTTTGAATGCGAAAATGAAAAGGGATTCTTTTACAGTTTCTGATTTAGAAGAAATTGCAAATGTCTTAGGTGTGAGTTTTGAACGACATTTTGTGCTTGTTAATGGGGAGGAAGTATAATCAATGGGTGAAGTGTTTAGACTTGGAGAATTGTTTTGTGGTCCGGGAGGACTTGCCTGGGGTGCTATGAATGCTAATGTCCCAGGAATGAAAATTGTTCATGCATGGGCAAATGATTATGACGCTGATACTTGTAAAACTTATATAAGAAACATTTGCCCCAACGCTCCAGAAACGGTGTATTGCGAAGATGTGCATACCCTTGATTTAGAGCGCTTGGGAACCATTGATGCCTTGGCTTTTGGATTCCCTTGCAACGATTTTTCTGTTGTTGGAGAGCAATTAGGTTTTAAAGGTAAATTCGGACCACTATACACGTATGGTATTAGTGTTCTTTTACAATATAAACCAAAGTGGTTCTTAGCCGAAAATGTTGGAGGTATACGTTCAGCTAATGATGGAAAAGCGTTTAAAAGAATACAAGCAGATATGATTAATGCGGGTTATAGAATAGTTCCTAATCTCTATCATTTTGAAGATTATGGCATACCTCAAGCTAGACATAGGATGATTATAGTTGGTATTAGAAATGATCTTCCATATGAATTTAAGGTGCCTTCTACTAATTTATATTCTATGAAAACTTGCAAAGAAGCAATTGAGATTCCACCAATTCCAGCCAATGCTTCAAACAATGAGATGACAAAGCAATCTGCTCAAGTTGTTGAGCGATTAAAGTATATTAAACCAGGTGAGAATGCATTCACAGCTAGTCTTCCTGCGGAACTGCAAATTAAAACAAGGACAAAGATAAGCCAGATATATAAAAGGCTTGATCCCAATAAACCGTCTTATACAATCACTGGTTCTGGTGGTGGCGGTACACATGTATATCATTGGTCGGAAAACCGAGCATTAACCAACAGAGAAAGAGCAAGATTACAGACTTTCCCAGATGATTTTGTTTTTGAAGGTAGCAAGGAATCTGTTAGAAAACAGATTGGTATGGCTGTGCCTGCACAAGGAGCAAAGATCATTTTTGAAGCGATTCTTAAGACCTTTGCTGGTGAAGAGTATCCTTATGTAGAACCTAGCATAAAAGAATAATGAGGTGAGGAAAATGATTAATGTTTCTTTATTGTATGATGATGAGAAAATAGCTCTTGTCTGTCTTTATTTTGCAAGACTAGCGACACAGGACCCCAGATCTTCAAAGCGAAATGAATATATGCAAGTTCTTGTTGATAAATATGGTGGAAAACTTTCTACTTATAAAAACTATATGCAAGATTTTGATCCATATTTCGAGGACAATGGACGCGATGGATGGATTAGAAAGCCAATTGAAGATTTAAAAAAAGTAAATAGAGTGATTTTGGAACAGTATAAGGATGTGGATATACAGGATCTTGAAATTGCGGTAGAAAGTATTATTGATACCTGTAAACTTGAGCTGTTAATTAACCCTTTTATTTCTTTGCGTATTATGCAACCTGAAACTGCACATGAATTGATTGATGGTTCTGAAGAGCTTGTTATAGATGGCGTTCAAGATCTTTCTGAATTTTTGTCTGAAGGTACCATTATTTTCGTTGCATTGGGCGGTGAATCTGCAACAATTGATTGGACACCTGGTTTCAGAGCAATTGCACATGTAAGTAAAACTCCATATGAAATGGGATATAAGAAAGGGAAAGATGGGAAGGAATACTTTAAATTTGATATTCATATTGATTTAAACCTTAGTCGTACAATAGCTAAATCTGAATTGCTGGATTATCCCGATACTTTTGGTGCAAGTTATATTGGTTTAGAGGTTCGAAGGGATCGTACACAGGCGATTTCTAAGCTTGAACCTAGTAAAGCTATTGCTGTAATTCGTGCTGTATTGGATAAGATGCCGACTCTTAAAGATGACATTGAAAGAATCTTTTCAGATGTCCCTGATGAATTTATGAAGAGAGTTTATAGCTCGGTTATAAGACTAGTTCCGCTTAAAGTTAATCATGGTGAATCTATTGAAAGTGCAGTTTTAAAACATACTGCTATTGCTGATAAAAATTTAAAAGAGATTTCTATAGAAAACGAAGCTTTAGAAAAGAATAGGCTTAGGAATGGCACTAATATCCTTTTATATGGTGTTCCTGGCTCTGGGAAGAGTTGGACAATCGACCATGAATACTGTAAACCGAATTGCATTGTTGAACGATTAGTGTTTCATCCAGACTACACTAATGCTGATTTTATTGGACAAATATTGCCCAATGTTGATAAGGATAAACAAGTAACATATGAGTTCAATCCCGGTCCTTTTACGTCAATTCTGAGAGAAGCATATTTTAATCCAAGTTCAGAGTACTTATTAATTATTGAAGAAATTAACAGAGGAAATGCACCGGCTATCTTTGGTGAGGTTTTTCAGTTGTTAGATAGAATGCTGGAAGATGATCAGAAAACCGGATTTCCAAAAGGAACAAGTGAATATGGTATCACAAATAGCTATATGGCTAAAGAAATCTATAATGATCCGAAACACAAAATTAGAATACCGTCCAATTTAACAATTATTGGTACAATGAATTCCTCTGATCAAAATGTATTCACATTGGATACTGCCTTTCAGCGTAGATGGAAAATGAGAATGATTGAAAACTCATTTGATAATGTTAGAGAATCATTATCTAATGCTGAAATCTTAGATACTGGAGTAACATGGAAGCGTTTTTGTGAAACGATTAACAGTATTATAGTTGGGAACAAGAGCAAAATGGCCTCAGCTGAAGACAAGAGACTGGGGGTATATTTCATCCATGAAAGAGATATTGCTTTCGACGATAGGGCTCTACCGTCAGTTGATTTTGATTTATTATCAGATGAATATCAAACTTTGATTCTTCATGAATCTCATAATGATATTGAGGAGTATCAAATTAAGAGACTTAGCAGTATAAGAGAGGCTTTGCTTCAAAATAGAGTTTTCCCCGAAAAAGTAATTAAGTATCTTTGGGATGATGCATTTAAATATAATCCTGAAGCTGTATTTGATGTTGATAATATGGATAGTTTGGAAAAGATAATACAGACATTTATTTTTTCTCAAGGAAAAGATCGTTTTAGGGTGTTTAATAGTGTTGTTCGTAGTATGTTGGATTCATAATTCATAAGATTAAAGTTTTTAGAGGTTTGATAGCCTTCTATGGATTTGACTAGTAATATCAGAGAGCGTTGTCATGTAAACTCCAATGATGATGGAGATAGTTTTGTTGGTGTCAAAGCTGATACCGATAATGCTGTTGTTTGTTTCCCTATAGGATACCAACTTCCCGAAACTGATAATGAGCTTCGCCGCGATATACATAATCTTTTTGGTGTATTGGCGACTTTTTTGAAAGAAGAAAGAGTTATAGATCATCCACAATATTCGAGTTCTCAAACGGTGGATTTTCCTATGCACGCTTATATAAAAGTGATAAGACATTTTTTAAGATCAGGTTGTTATTATATAGAAAGTGATCCTCAATATAAAACTGATACAAAAGGTCGCGTGTCGTGGCAGAAGACAGTTCTAAGACAAAGACCATTGATTCAGAAAAATGGTTCTCTGGTATTTACTAAAATGACAGTTAGGACTACAACACCAAATTCGAATAAATTAATCACGCAAATTCATAGATATTGTGTATATGAGGCATTTGATAAATTAGGCTGGCTATATGTTCCGAATATGCCGGAACAACCAGGTGAACATCCGAGTGTAAAAGAATCCATTTATATATTAAATGAAAAGCTCGAAACAACTCATAATGATCAAGAGCAGGAATTATTCTCAGCTATGAAAGATATGCTGAACTATATTGACGAGAAGAGCTCTGGAAAACAGTTTTTCTATGGAACTGAGTATTTCGAACGAGTATGGGAGAAGATGATAAATAAGGCTTTTGGTGTCGAAGATAAAGAAGTGTTTTTCCCTCGTACTCGATGGCTTTTGGATTATTCAAAAGGAAAAGAAAAACCACCGTTGATTCCTGATACGATAATGGTATATAAAAACAAGGTTTATGTGCTTGATGCAAAGCTTTACCGTTATGGTTCTTCTGGAAATGTGGATCATCTTCCTAATGGTTCTGACATAAATAAACAAATTACTTATGGGGAATATATAGAAAGAGTTAAGCAGGTTCCTGATGATATGCTTTATAACGCTTTTGTTATGCCTTTTAATATGTGTGATAATCCATTTCTTGGTTTAAATGACGATGTTGGTAACGTAGGTGAGGCTGTTGGTGATTGGAAAGAGAATATTAAGTATTACGAACGTGTTCAAGGAATAGTAATCGATACTCGGTTTTTAATGTACAATTACTCATGTATGACTGACCACAACAAGCAGAAATTAGTTGATGCTATAGAAAGGGTTAAAACTAGGGCGCCTGTACCCAAACCTAAAATACGGCGTTATTGAATTTGATAGAATATATGAGTTTGTAAACGGATAATTCATTTGAAGAAACAATACGAGCTTATTTATAGATGATTACGAGATTATTAAATACAACAATAAATTTATCACAGGAGAAGCCTAATGGATCCTTTATTAAAATATAGAGGCGGCAAACGCCGGGAAATCCCCCAATTCAAACATCTAATCCCTAAGGATTATGATCGATATGTTGAACCATTCTTTGGTGGTGGTGCTGTTTTTTTTCAGCAAGAGCCTGTGAACGCAATCATTAATGATGTTAATGTTCCGCTAATTCAATTCTACCAGCAGATAGCAAATCAATATGATCTTGTTATGAAAGAGTTGCATGAATTAAGTGCAACTTATGAGGCAAACTCTAAGGCATACGAGAGCAAGAAGGTCTTGCATCCAGAGGAACATGTAGAAAACAAGAATGAAGCGCTATATTATAGCCTTAGAGATATGTACAACGGCATTACGAAGTCAAAATATCAGCCGGCCACATTGTATTACTTCATCAACAAGACCGCATATTCTGGTATGATTCGATTTAATGCTCGTGGGGAATACAATGTTCCTTTTGGTAGATACAAGCATTTTAATGTTGATTTAATATCACCTGAACATTCAAGGCTGCTTCAGAATGCTGAAATACTCAATGTAGATTTTGAGGAAGTGTTTCAGATGACAAATGATAAAGACTTTGTTTTCCTTGACCCACCTTATGACTGTATATTCCACGACTATGGGAATGTTGAAACGGATTTTGGTGAAGCAGCTCATCGTAGACTAGCAGAAGCATTCTTTAATTTGGGATGTCGCGCGCTAATGGTAATAGGCAGAACTCAACTTACAACTGAACTTTACAATAACAATGTAATTGCTGAGTACCCCATAAGGTATTCAGTAAATATCAGAAATAGATTTGACACTGCTGCCACACATATTGTAGTGAGCAACTACTAAGGAGGCTTATTATGACATCAACAGACATCATCCGTGACTATATTGATAATGTTCTTGGTTATCCCCGCACGGTTTTAAACAATTCTTTGGGATTAGACGAAGTCACACTTCCAACCGGTGAAACGATATATGTATCGTATGCGGATGTTTCGATAACTGGAACGGAACGACCTAAGCCGCAAATCAGAATATTCGCAGATAAGCCGGTTGAGGCATTTAAAATCGCCAGAGCAAATAAGAAGCGTTTCTTTTGCTTGACTATATATAGCAAAGATCCTAGTTATGTTGCTTATATGACCCACATCAACCCTGCTGAATTCATTTTATCGATAGAAACAGACATGACGGATATTACTGGCAGAATGGATATTCGTAGTTTATATGAATGGTTAGATGACTATTCATCAACTCACGCTATACCTGAATATATTCGTTGTGATAAGGATAATCACTCTTGTGGAATATATCAGGCTTCATTTATAAGAATTGATAATGCCGGCTCGTCTCTTGTTCAAGCAACGGAAAACTACCTTTCCATCTTTGATATGCGACCTTACTTTGTAAAAACCACCAAGACATTTAACTATGCTCCATTAACCACAAGGGATAAACGGAATATTATTGCTTTTGGTGCACCTGGAACAGGAAAGAGCCATAGCTTTAAGAAATTGCTGGAAGATAAGCATGTTCCTAATAATCGATTTGAGCGAGTTACTTTCTATTCAGATTATTCGTATTCTCAATTTGTTGGCACATATAAGCCAGTTGATGTTGGAGGCACTATAACCTATAAATTTGTTCCAGGGCCTTTTATTCGTATTCTTACCCAAGCTTTAGAGAGCGGTGTTAGCAATTCACCTGAAGATTATTATCTTGTAGTAGAAGAACTCAATAGAGCTAAAGCAGCTACCGTATTCGGGGATATGTTCCAGTTGCTAGACAGAGACGATGAGGGAAAGAGTGAATATGGGATCAATGCCAGTGAAGACGTAAGAGCATATTTAGCTGACTATTTTGGTGGATCAACAACGGATTATTCCGAATTGAGAATCCCTAATAACATGTATATCTATGCAACAATGAATAGCGCGGATCAGGGCGTTTTCCCTATGGATACAGCTTTTAAGAGACGTTGGGGATTCAATTATATCGGAATTGATGATGAAGAATTTAAAGTTGATACATCAACATCTCCCGCTACTGTTACTGAGCTTCAAAATGATACATTTACTCTTGCAGATGGCCCTATTGAATGGAACGTACTGCGCAGAGCACTCAACCAGAAACTCTCAAATGACAGAATAAGAGCACATGAAGATAAGCTGATGGGTCCCTTCTTTATTAAGGTTTTGGATGAGTCTGGGAATAGCATTTTTTCACCTACTACAAAAGACGAGGAATTCATTGAACTCTTTTGCGATAAAGTTCTTATGTATTTATTTGAGGATGCAGCTAAAACTAAACGCAACGACTTGTTTGAAGATTGTGACAGAAGCAAATTGAATAGATATTCTTATATCTGTGATGAATTCAAAAGACGCGGATTAGCTATATTTGGAAGAGATTTCAGAACTAATGAATACGCTGATCAAACTACTGAACGAGATCAGGCAATAGCTGATAGAACAGTATAAGGGGAACAGATTATGGCCATTGTTTCTTCGTATGTTCGAGAAGACTGGTATTATTCTGTTGATAGCCTGAAAGAACAGTTCTTGTTTACTAGAGATAATTATGGCAGTGATTCAGAAGCGAATAATGCTTTCAGAAAGTTCATTAAGGATCTGCTTAGTCGAAATATCCTTAAGGTCAAAAAGAGAAATACTGTTGAGGATGAGGCGGATGTTGAATTTGAAAACTACACCGATGATGATTTCATTTCAACTGAAAACAAGTATAAATTTGGGTTTGTCGGAATAATAATCTGTCAGAATAGAATTATATATGCTTATCCGAAGTATATAGGTAAGCATAATGCTTTGCCGGATGAAAATCCGACTAACGAACTTACACAAGTAATACGTGTTATTGAAAAATATAGCCGAGAAAAAGCTAAGCAGGATGTCAGAGAGATAAATCTCTTTGTGGATGAGTCTGATTCTGGAAAGATTAATACGTTGTCAGTAATGCTCTTTTTATTAGAAGATTACGCAGCCAACGGATTATATGAAAATGAAGAAACCTTAATCGAAATAAACGGAAGTGGAAATATTCTCTGGCAAAAAACTGTTGACGAAACATACCCTTTTATAAGAGATAATCGTCCATATTATACTGAGTTATATACGAAAAGAGATGCAAGTGATGATGATGACTATTTTAAGAGACTACATGAATACACAATAACAAGATGTTCTCAAGAGATAGAAAAAGCTGGACTTACTTCTTTCTTTAGTTTGCCTATTGCTGACTTGTCAGAAGATGAAGAGAGCAGCTTTGGTGATGTGGATTTCATCGAGGAAATGCTGAATTCGGCTATCGCAGTTACATATGATGATAGAAAAATATCTGTTCTTAAAGCTATGAAATTGTATTTTAAGAGCGGAAGAATCCTTGTCGGCGATACTGAACTTCAAGTAATGGGCACAAGAACATTTAATCTTATCTGGGAAGAAGTTTGCGCTAAAGTCTTTTCTAGTCAAAAAGGAGATAGCCGAACAAGACATCCCAATGTAACTGAGATAAACCCTCAAATTGACTATACTTTGATTAATAAGGTATTTGATAAGAAGCCGCCTACACTCGTAGAGTTAATTAAACAGCCTATTTGGAAAAAATACAGTAAAGGAAGCAAAGGTATCCCCAAGGAAACCTTAAATCCTGACTATCTTCGTTTTGAAGAAGGTAGAACAAGAGATAAGTATATCTTTTATATTCTGGATGCAAAGTACTATTGTCCCGTCTGGACGAATGAAACAATACAAGGTCAACCTGGGGTTGAAGACGTGGCAAAACAATATTTGTATTTCCTTGCATACAAAGAAATATTAGAAAAATATCATGTGAGTGAGGTAAAAAATTATTTCCTAATGCCTAAACGAACTGATGATGTTAGTATTCCAGGATACGTTAAAATGGACATTATGAAAAATCTCGGTTTAGGAATTGTAGAGGTTAGAATGCTCGATCCTGAATTGCTCTATAAGAACTACTTAAGTAATAATCAGCTCAATTTATCTGATTTGCATTAATTAGGTATTCCGATAAAATACCAGTAGTGGATTGTGCTGTTGAAGTAGGCTTCGGTTGCGGTTAGCTTTAACGTTCTGTATTAGAAATGATAATAGCTCCCCTAAACAACATAATGCTGTCTAGGGGAGCCTTTCTATTTAAGTGTTAAGTGTTCATAGTTGAAAACGGTTACATTGCCATCTTCTGACCGCTCTGATCCTCTTCAGGGTTCTGAGCTACATTGTTATTCTCATCAAGTTCATCATCAGGGCTGGAGTTTGCATTCTGTGTCTGACCATTACCGGCAATCTTGAGAGACTGAGTCTTCGGATCATACTCGTAGATGTTGTTGGAGAGCTGATCTTCAGGTCTTACGTCATTAGCATTAATCTCTCTGACCATTTTCCCGAGAGATTCAACATCGTCAACAAATCTTTTAGGTACAATCAAGGTTTCATCCACAGAAGAAGGTATGACATACACCTCACCGAATTTTGCTGTGATTCTGTCCATGGTCTTAGGATTTAACGCCTGAATGGCACCTTTTGTCTTCTGCTGATTGGTTAAAATGAAGAAAGGAACATTGTAATTATCGGGTTCAACATCTTCAATCTCAAGATTTTCCTTGTTGCCAAAGAGGACGGACTCAATATTCTGAAAGACCGGAGGTCTCTCGGCAATATAGTTCATTGCTCTTTCGTGAAGATCCTGAGCTGTTACCCCCCACATATTAGCAAGATCGTTGGTAATTACTGCCTCTGAGAATCCCTGATTGTCTTCGGTAATCCTTACGGCGTAGACAATGGAAAGATCCTCAATGTTCTTGTGTGGTTTGTCGGCAAGGTATTCCTTGTTTGCAGCGGTATTGATAAGTCTTGGAACAATCCTATCCTTGATTTTTTCATAATCGAAAAGATCATCCTTATTAAAGTTAGGAAGAGTAGCGTTCATTCGGATGTCGGCAAGATCGTCCAAAACTTCATCGAAATCCATGCCATTTTCATACTTCCTGAATGCTTCATTAAGGTTAAGCGCAGGAGTGACACTCATATGTCTGTCCTTGGGACTGATCATGAGAGCTTCGTACTCTCTGCCTGAGCTCTTCTTAACGGTCTGGAACTTCATCTCGTAGTTCTGGTACTCATCTGAAAGATGTGACTTAATGTTGTCGTAGACTTTCTTTTTAAAAGTATCGAAATTCATATTATTTCCTCCAAAAGTTAATAGTGAATGGGCCTTGATAATCTGTATTCAAGGCTTGATTTCGCACCGTTAGGGCGAAATCTTTGTTCTGTTTGAATGAGATCTAAGTCTCTTAATTCATGAATCGCT
>Ga0247608_10008115_pt1 | contig 10665 bp, 9 predicted proteins | sample 176DNAGHGlowgp2_FD_193490 | JGI IMG/M metagenome (GOLD analysis project Ga0247608, IMG submission 193490) | Sheep rumen microbial communities from Palmerston North, Manawatu-Wanganui, New Zealand - 1766 DNA GHGlow gp2 | ecosystem: Host-associated > Mammals > Digestive system > Stomach > Rumen ... | reverse complement strand
GCCGAGGCGTTTGCCCGGCTCGGTTTCCCAACGAAGCGTGTGGAGAGATACAAATACACAGACGTGGCCGCTGCCTTCGCGCCCGAATACGGACTGAAACTGGATACGCCGCTTAGCCAACAGACTTTTCCTGATGTCGTGGCCAGCCGCTACGGAACTCTGGCAGACATGAACGACGATGCTATAACGGCTCTGAACACGATGCTGGCACAGGAACTGACGGTGGTTCACATCCCGGCAGGCGAACGCCGCCAGCAGCCTATACGTCTGACACGCCAGCTGCACTCAGCTGTGCCTCTGATGCAAAACCGCCGCCTCATCGTTGTTGTTGAGGAGGGGGCCGAAGTGAGCCTGCTCATGAGCGACCAGACCGATGACGACCAGGACTTCCTCACGACCCAAGTGACAGAGATTTTTGTCGGTAAGGGGGCCAGCGTGGAGGTCTATGACATAGAACGCACGAACGCACGCTGCCACCGTTTTCATCAGCTGTATGCCGATGTGAGTGCCGGAGGCCGGTTCCTGCACACTTCGTTCACGGCGACCTGCGGACTGACGCGCAACACCACCAACGTGCGCCTCTCCGGTGAGGGAGCCAGTACCGAATTGCTTGGCGCAGCCATCATCGACGGACAACAACATTGTGACAACAACACGCTCATAGACCATGCTGCTCCCGGCTGCAAGAGCCATGAGCTATATAAATATGTAGCAGACGAACACGCCACGGGTGCCTTTGCCGGTCGGGTGCTGGTGAGACAGGAGGCTCAGCAGACAGAGAGTCAGGAGACGAACGCCAATCTGGTCTGCACCCCCTGGGCCCGCATCTACACGCAGCCTATGCTGGAGATCTATGCAGACGACGTACAATGCTCACACGGCAGTACCGTAGGACAGATGAACGAGGCCGCCCTCTTCTACATGCAGCAGCGAGGCATAGGGGCAGATGAGGCGCGTCTGCTTCTGAAACAGGCATTTACTGCAGATGTTCTCAACCTAATCCCCTTTGAGCCTCTGCGCGACTGGCTTCGCAACCTCGCCAACCGCCGCTTCGAAGGCGATCTAAACCACTGCCGCACCTGCCAACTCTGCGGCCCGACAAAATGAATAGAGAAGACTTCCCGATATTAGGACGCGAGGTACACGGCCATCCGCTGGTATATCTTGACAACGCCGCTACGACGCAGAAGCCGCGTAGCGTAGTTGAGGCTATGACTGAGGAATACTATAACGTGAACGCAAATGTTCACCGCGGAGTTCATTTCTTGAGCCAAAAAGCCACAGACCTGCACGAAGCAGCCCGCGAGAGCGTTCGCCGCTTCATCAACGCACGCTCCACATCGGAAATAGTCTTCACGCGCGGTACCACAGAGAGTATCAATCTCGTAGCTGCCACCTTCGGTCAGGAATGTATGAGGGCCGGTGACGAGGTGATTCTTACGGAGATGGAGCACCACTCGAACATCGTGCCTTGGCAGTTGCTCCAAGCCCGCAAGCCCATCTACATCCGCGTCTGCCCGATTACGGATGCTGGGACTCTAGACCTCGAAGCTTTGGAACAGTTGATAAGCCCCAAGACACGAATCATCAGTGTTGCACATGTGAGCAATGTGCTCGGAACGGTGAATCCCGTAGAAGATGTCATCAGAATGGCACATGCTCACGGCGTTCCGGTGCTGATTGACGCCGCCCAGAGCGCGCCACACATGCCTCTGGATGTTCAGGCTTTGGATGCCGACTTCGTGGCCTTCAGCGGACACAAGATGTACGGGCCTACGGGCATCGGGGTGCTTTATGGCAAGGAAGAGTGGCTTGATCGCCTCCCGCCGTATATGGGCGGAGGCGAAATGATAGGCAAGGTGACGTTCGAGAAAACCACATTCAACTCCCTGCCCTATAAGTTCGAGGCCGGCACACCCGACTACGTGGCCACGACCGGTCTGGCCCGCGCCATTGATTTTATCGAGAGTATCGGATGGGCAGACATTCAGCGCCATGAGAGAGAGCTGACGCAATACGCTCTGGAGCAGTTGCAATCTATTCCGGACATACAGTTCTACGGCCACAAAGCGGAGACGGGAGACCCCGTTATTTCTTTCAATGTCGGGAACATTCACCACCTCGACCTCGGCACCCTGCTGGATCAGCTCGGAATCGCCGTACGCACAGGCCACCACTGCGCCGAACCGCTAATGCGCAGGCTCGGAGTGGAGGGTACGGTGAGGGCTTCCTTCGCCCTTTATAATAATAAAGAAGAGATAGATGCTCTCGTGGCCGGAATACGCCGTGTGAGCGCGATGTTCTAAATTATCGGGAAGCTCATTCCGTTTATTTTCCGGTAGAGATCCAGAGCATATACATCCGTCATGCCGCTGATATAGTCCAATACAGCCATAACGCGGTCGTATAGGCCGTCTGCCCTGATTTCATATTGCGAGGAGACACGGTTCAGAAGCAGTTTGGAATAAGCCTGATCAGGGTGGGTCACGGCGTGAACAAACAGCTCGATGAGCGATGAAATGACGCGGAAACCGGCCAGTTCGATGTCCAGCACATCCTTAGCCCGATAGATATTCTCATAGCTGAAACGCTCGCAAGCCTCGTAAGCCAGTCGCGGGCGCTCGCTTATGTGCTTTATCAGAGAGCCGCTGAAGGTTCCGGCCAGAATCTTATCCTCGTTATCCACAAACACCTTGACGCACTCGCTCTCCAAGAGACCGATGACACACGAGCGCAGATAAACCATCTGCTCGTTGATGTCGCTGACGTGCTGGTGCTCGATGGCGCGGAGGATACGCTGCTGGCGCTCTTCGTCGAAATAAGCCATGAGCAGTTCGCGGGTCTGTTCGGTGGTGATAATCTTCAGTTTATGGGCATCCTCGATATCCATGATCTCATAGCAGATGTCGTCGGCGGCCTCAACGAGATACACCAGCGGGAAACGGGCAAAACGCAGCGAGGAGCCGCAGCCGTCCTCTCCCATCAGGCTGGACAGGGGGCGGAGTCCGTCGTCTGTGATAGGCTGTCCGGTAAGCGGGTCGAGCTGCTGAATGCCCAGTTCTTCAGCTATCCGCATATACAACGGGCGCTCGCTCTGGAAGAAGCCGAACTTCTGATGGCTGCCCGCCATATCAGACGAGAACGGGTATTTCACTATTGACGCCAAAGTGGAATATGTCATCACGAATCCGCCCGGACGACGCCCGACAAAGTGGTGAGTCAGTAGGCGGAAGGCGTTGGCATTGCCCTCGAAATGAGTGAGGTCATTCCATTGGCCCGCTGTCAGGTGGTCGCCCGTGACAGGGTCCACATAGTCCTGTAGCCACTGGCCGCCGCCCTCGCTGAAATACTTTGCTATGGCACGCTCTCCGCTGTGGCCGAAAGGCGGGTTGCCCATGTCGTGAGCCAGACAGGCGGCGCTGACGATGGCGCCAAGCTCTGTCAGATGTGTGTCGGAGAGTTCCGGATGGCGCTCCAGCAGCTGGCGGCTCACGTCGTTACCCAAGGAGCGGCCCACGCTGGAGACCTCCAGACTGTGAGTCAAGCGGTTGTGTACGAAGATACTGCCGGGCAGGGGGAAGACCTGTGTCTTGTTCTGCAGGCGGCGGAAAGGAGACGAGAAAATCAGGCGGTCGTAGTCGCGCTGGAATTCGGTGCGGTCGTCCTTGCGGCGGCTGCTGTTTTCCTCCTGTCCAAGGCGCTTATTGCTTAGTAATTGTTCCCAATTCATGCTTATATTCATAAAAATCGGGTCAAAATTAGTTATTTTACCTGAAATTAAAGGCGGATTCGCCCGCTTTTTTGTAATTTCGCGCCAAAATCACGACAAATATGAATATTCCAGTTATCAATCGCTCACATCACCCCCTGCCAGCTTACGCTACAGAGCTGTCCGCAGGGCTGGACTTGCGTGCCAATCTCAGCGAACCCATCAGTATCGAACCCATGCAGCGTGTGCTCGTGCCCACAGGACTCTTCATGGCTCTGCCCAAAGGGGTGGAGGCACAGGTGAGACCACGCAGCGGACTGGCTCTCAAACGCGGCATTACCGTACTGAATTCTCCCGGTACAATCGATGCGGACTATCGCGGCGAGATATGCGTTATCCTAATCAACCTCTCCAATGAGACATTCACCATCAACGACGGCGAGCGCATCGCCCAACTGGTAATTGCCCGCCACGAACACGCCGAGTGGAAACTCACCGACACTCTGGATGAGACAGAGCGCGCAGCCGGCGGTTTCGGGCACAGCGGAATTTAAACCATTGAACATTGGGCTCGCTGCTATCAAAAAAAAAAACGGATTACACGGATTTAACGGATTATTAAGTAAACACAAGATTTGTCGCAGACCCACGACCTTGGGAGTAATTATCACGAATGACCCACGAATTATCATGAATAATATTATATGGAAAATTAATGGGAAATTCATGGTAATTACATGTTAAAAATCTAAAGCATCGCGCCAGCCCAAATCGTAAATTAACTCCATCGTAAATAAATCGTAAATCGTAAATCGTCAAATAGTCAAATAGTAAATTATTGTCATTTGTCAACTTCCATAAGAGCCCACTGAGGCTGCTTCTCACTGCGTTGCTTGTGATTGCAGTCCTGACCTTGCAGCAGAGTTGCAAGTCAGCTGGTAGTGTGCGCGGGGCTTCAACATCTTCCACGCAGAAGTCCTCCCCCCACCGGGGGGAGTTAGAGAGGGGCCTTTCTGACTGCCGCCGCATAGACTATCTGTATATGGAGGCTGTGAAGCAGAAGATGGCGGGGAATTATGCATCGACATACGACATCTGCCGCCACCTCATCAACCTTGCTCCGGATATGCCCGAACTGCATTACGACCTCGGAGTGTGCCAGCTGATGCTCGGGCAGGACACGTCCGCAGTCAAGTCCCTCAACAGAGCATCGGAACTGGACCCGACGAACTCTCACTACAAGGAAGTGATCTCTTCCTACTACATCAATCGCGGAGATTACAAACAAGCCTTACCCCCGTTGGAAGACCTCTCGCGCCTTGAACCGTCGCGGAGCGAGGTGCTGGCCCGCTTGGTGCAGCTGTATCGCGCTACGGGACAGACCGAGGCCGCCATCCGCGCCCTGGACCGCATAGAAACGCTCGAAGGGGTTATCCCGTCGGTGGCCTATCAGAAGTTCCAGCTTTATCAGTCGTTGGACAAGGAGCAGGAGGCCTTCGCCTGTCTGGAAGCCCTTTGCAAGGAATATCCTCACGAACTCAGCTACCGACTGACCATTGGCGACCAGATGCTTGCCGCTGGGCGCACGGAGGAGGCCAAGAAGATATATGAGGAGGTGCAGGCTCAGGAACCGAACAACAAAGGGCTGCAGCTCTCGTGGCTTGAGTTTTACCGCGCCACGGGCGACAATGCCCTTTTCAGCGCAAAGCGCGACAGTATGCTTTTTGGCGAAGACACCGACGAAGAGATCCGTATCGCCCTGCTACGCGATTATATCTCTACTGAAGCCACCCAGGACAGCGTCGGGAGGCAGAACATCAAAGATGCTTTCGCCCGACTGATAACCGACTATCCCAACAGTCTGGAGCTGCATCAGATGCATGCTGCATATCTCGCCACTTACGAGCAGCAGGACGAGAGCCGCTTTGCCGAGGTTATGGAGCGCATCATTGCTCTCGACCCGGCAAACACGCAGGCGGTGTTCTATCTCATCCAATACTACGGTACACACAAGCACTTCACCGAGTTGGAGGCTCTGTGCCGCCGCGCCGTAATCAACCACCCCGAGGAGCTGGTCTGCCATTATTATCTCGGCGTTGCCTGCTGGCAGTTGGAAAAGAAGGAAGATGCGCTCAAGGCCTTTCAGGACGGTATCGTGCAGAAGACCGAAGAGAGCCGCCCCGCTATGGTTGCCGACCTGTTCAGTCTTATGGGAGATGTCCTTCACGAGCTCGGACGCGAGAAAGAGGCTTACGCAGCCTACGACTCCTGTCTCGTTTATCAGGACGATCACGTGGGTTGTCTAAACAACTATGCTTATTACCTTAGTCTGAAAGGATACAATCTGGACAAGGCCGAGGAAATGAGCTACCGCACCGTACGCATCGATCCGGATAACAAGACCTATCTGGACACCTACGCCTGGGTGCTGTTCGTCAAAGGACGATACACCGAAGCGCAGGCATATATGGACAAGGTCGTGCCGCCGGACAGTTCCGATGTGGAACTGCTCGCCGACCCCTCACTCTCAGGAGCCATTTTCGAGCACGCCGGCGACATAGCTGCCAAAAACGGGCAGATGGCTCAGGCTCTGCGTTTCTGGCAACTGGCAGCAAAAGCCGGAGGCGATGGCCTCACCGCCGCTTTACCAAAGAAAATAAAACTCAAGAAATATGTCAAATAAGCACCTCCTCAGTAAGACCCTCTTACTATTATTAATTATATCTGCCCTGCTGACCGGCTGCCGTTCCTCGCGACGTGCCGCAGAACAGGCTGACGACCAAGCCGGCCAGACCGCCGGTAAGCAGACAAAAGAAGTCCCAGCTCCCCTACAATATGTCACCGGCAAACTGGATTTCACAGCCCGCAAGAACGGGACGAACAGCCTCTCCGTGGGCGGCAGCATAAAGATGGGGCGCGACGAGATCATCCAGCTCTCTCTGGTCTATTTCATCATGGAAGTGGGGCGGCTGGAGATTACGCCTGAATACATCCTCGTACTTGACAAGTACAACTCGCGCTACATCCGCAAGGCGTGGGCCGACCTGCCCCAGACCGAGGGCTTGGGCTACGAGGCCATACAGCAGTTCTTCTGGGGCGAATATCCCATGCATGGCCGTCAGAGCCTCACCATTCCCCTCTCCGCCAGCGTATCTCTGGAACTCTCCTATCTGGAGTGGACTGAGGTCGAGAAGCGCAAGTTCCCCAAGAAGATGCAACTGACCATCCTCTCCGGCCGTCAGGCCTATGCCGGCATCTTCGAATACTCCAACCTGAAGGCTCCCGCCAAGCTCGGCAACATTCAGACCAAGGTCGGCAGCTCGTATCGCGAGGTGGAAATCTCTGAAATAATCGAACTTTTCTCCGGTTCAAGATAACTATCGACTTATGACAAAGCGCATCACACTCATCATACTATCCCTCTGTCTCGTCCTGCCCCTCTCGGCCCAGACCAAGAAGATCAACAACCTCAAGAACCAGAAGGCTCAGATGGAGCGCGACCTGAAGAAGACTCAGAGCGACCTCAAAGAGACCAAGCAGAACGTGGGTCAGAAGGAGGCCCGCATTGACTTCCTCGAGAACCAGCTCCAGAGCCGCCTCAACTATATTCGGCAGCTCGAGGGCGACATCACACGCATCGAGATTCAGATAGACACCCTCAAGGCCGAAGCCAAACGCTTGGAGGCTCAGTTGGAGGAGAAGAAGAAGAAATACAAGCACAGTCTGCGCATGGCTCGCAGCTCAACAGCTCTGCGCAGCCCCTCGCTCTTCGTCCTCTCAGCCCCCACATTCAGGCAGATGAGCCGCCGTATGCGCTACGCCCGTGAATACGCCTCCTACCAGAAGCAACTGGGCATTGAGGTTATAGCGCAGCAGAACCGTGTGCGCGACAATCAGGCCGAGTTGTTGCAGATGAAACAGCAGCACCACGCCGTCGTGCAGGATGTCATCCGCCAGCGCAAAGCCCTTGCCCGCGAGCATTCCGTAGAGCAGACCAACGTAGTCAGCCTGCGCAAGAAACAGAAGGAGATGGAGCAGCGCGTGGCCGCCCAACGCAAGCAAATCGATGCCCTGAACAAGAAAATCGACGAACTCATTGCATACGAAATTGAGCAGGCCCGCAAACGCGCCGAAGAGAAAGCCCGTCGCGAAGCCGAAGAGCGCCGTCGCCGCGAGGCAGCAGCCAAAGGCAAGACCGCCAAGGGCAAATCGTCCAAGGGCAGCTCTACGGCCCCTCTGCCTTCCACCTCACCGACCAAATGGCTCACACCTCAGGAGCAGAAGCTGAACGGCTCGTTCGAGCAGAACCGCGGCCGCCTGCCAGTGCCTGTCACCGGGCCTTACCGCATCGGCAACCGCTTCGGTCTCTATCAGGTGGCTGGTCTTGCCGGAGTTACTTTAGATAACAAGGGAGTCAATTATATAGGGCAGCAGGGTGCCCGCGCCCGTGCGGTCTTCGACGGCGAGGTCAGCGCCGTATTCGCTCTGGGCAGTACGAAGAACGTGCTCGTGCGTCACGGCTCCTATATCTCCGTCTATTGCAACCTCTCCAGCGTTATTGTCACCCGCGGCGCACAAGTAAAAGCCCGCGACATCCTCGGCACAGTTGCCGAAGATGCCTCAGGCCTTTATGTCCTCCACTTCCAGCTGCGTAAGGAACGCCAGAAACTCAATCCCGAAGCGTGGATTGGGCGTTAACGCTATAATTATCTTTTTCCTGTATTTGTCACGAAGCAGGCCACGAGACCGTAGGTAATCGTTGGGCGAATCCAGATCTCCGTCAGCATGTAGCTGGTGCCCTCGTCAGCCGGCTCAAAGAACGTGATGTCGATATGGTATAGTGTGGCTATGAGCATATCGATGATGCAGATGGCCCACAGGTTGCTCTTCGAGTAGCTCTGCCAGTCCTTGCGGGCATAGAAGTACGTCAGCGTGCAGAGCAGCAACACTGACAGCGTGAAACACGACAGGTGCAGCGGGTAACTGGCCAATGGCGGCGCAAACAGGATGTCGCGCAGCAGCACCGTAATGCCCACCGACACGGAGCACCAGTAGTTGAACCGCTGGGTGTCTATGCGGCGGAAGAAATACATCCATATCATCACCAGACACGCCACGTAAAACAGGTTCAGCACCAGTTCCGGCCACGTGTCCTCCAGCCCGTAGTGGAGCACGCCGTACAGCATAATACCCACCGAAACCACGCCCGCCACGAAGGTAATGCCGATGTCGAACACCTTCGCCGTCTTCTTGAATCTTGTCTGCATAATCTTATACCTTATTAATTATTAACTGCGCGCAAAGGTAGTAATATTATTCGAAAGTTGTCGAAAGGGCGCAAAAAAATTTCCGGAATATTTGGACATATCGTCAAATAAGCATACCTTTGTGAACTGAAAATACAAAAATATGCGATTATGAGTTCACGGATTAGTGTGTTGCAATCGATATTGGAGAGCCCGAGGACGGTGTTTACCGTGCAGTCGTTGATGATGCTGACGGGCTGCAATGATAGCGGGAGGTTGACGAAATCGCTCCACTATTATGCCAACGAAGGACGTATTCAGAATCCGAGAAGAGGTGTTTATACTAAGTTGAAATATGACGTCTTAGAGATGGCTTGCAGTTTGTTCCGTCCGTCGTATATCTCCCTCGAATATGTATTGCAGCGTGCTGGTATTGTCTTCCAATGGGATGACAGCGTTACTTGTGTGAGTTATTTGAGCCGTTCGGTCGAAGTTGACGGCAAGCAATACCTATACCGAAAGGTCTCTCCCGAATTGTGGATAGGGCTGGAGGGTATAGAACAACTGGACAATGTGGCCATTGCTACCCCAGAGCGGGCCTTTCTTGATATGGTTTATCTGAGTGCGGGCAACTGTTATTTCGACAACCTCCGCCCGCTGTCTGTAAAGCAGGTGCGTAACTTACTACCTCTTTATCGATCTCAGAAACTGAATGAGCGCGTGGCTACATTGTTAAACATTAAACTTTGAAACATGATGGACAAGCAAAAACATAAACTGTATATGGCTCAGATATTGAATCTCATCTTCAAAGATAAGGACCTGTGCAATGTTCTGGGCTTCAAAGGAGGTACGGCACTTATGTTCTTCCACAACCTGCCACGTTTCTCTACAGATTTAGACTTTAACCTGTTGGATACAGACAAACTGGATATCGTTTATGCCAAAGTGCGACAGATTCTTCTACGATTCGGCACCATTGACGATGAAGCCAAGAAACAGTTTGGACCCATTCTTGTACTCAACTACGGCAAGGGTGAACGGATGCTGAAGGTGGAAATCTCTACGCGACAATTTGACAATCATTACGAAATGCGCACACTGGCAGGCACGGACATCCGCGTACTGAGAACCGCAGATATGTTTGCACACAAGCTATGTGCAATGGGCGAAAGACTGTCTCCGCGCGATGTCTTCGATGTCTGGTTTTTCTTGCAGCAGCTACATGCCAATATCAACGAAACGATAATCATGGAAAGAACAGGAAAATCTGTATCCGAATATGCCAATTGGTGTGCAGTCCGAGTCCGCGAAGCAAGTCCAAAGCTACTGATGCAGGGATTGGGCGAGGTCGTTGATGACACGCGAACCAAAACCTTTATCAAAACCAAACTTATTGAGGAGACCGCACAAGCTCTGGATTTATTCGCATCGTTCCCTCAAATAGAGAAATGACAGAACTGGTTACAGTTACAGTAGTTATAGTTAAAAAAAGAGGGTATAACATGTCTTGACGTACTATATAAGTTATTGATATATAAATATTTATATGTAAATGTAAGAGATGTGATACTCCTCAAAAAAGACCTATAGCTCATTTTGCAGGCTATAACTACACTCTAAGCCCGATAAACACAAGCATTTCAAGAGATCAAGCTACCTTCAGGTCACAATTGACGATTGAAATTGCTCAATAGCTCATTTTGCAGG
>Ga0247608_10008114_pt1 | contig 10665 bp, 6 predicted proteins | sample 176DNAGHGlowgp2_FD_193490 | JGI IMG/M metagenome (GOLD analysis project Ga0247608, IMG submission 193490) | Sheep rumen microbial communities from Palmerston North, Manawatu-Wanganui, New Zealand - 1766 DNA GHGlow gp2 | ecosystem: Host-associated > Mammals > Digestive system > Stomach > Rumen ... | reverse complement strand
CAGGATAAAAACATGGCCAGCGATGTAGCTATGGCCACACCCCTGACGTCCATACCAAAATGCGCTACCAGCAGAAGATCCAGGATGATGTTGACCACGCAGGATACTGCCAGGAATATAAGGGATGAGGAGCTGTCTCCCAGTCCCCTCAGGATTCCCGCATTTACGTTATATCCAATGTTGCCCAGCGCTCCGATAAGGACAATGCGTGTGTAAAGGAGGGCATACTCAAAGGTATCGGCGGGTACATTCATAAAGCGCAGCATGTGGGGTGCATAAAACCATCCCAGCAAGGCAATGGGGATACCGCAGATATAGACAAAGGATATGGCGCTCTCACAGGTGCGCTTAAGCTTATCCTCATCCCTGGCACCACAGTACTGGGATATGAGAATGGATATACCCGTACCTATCCCGAGGAAGATGCAAAGGAGTACTTCCACGGGCTGTGAACTGGTACCCACTGCGGCAAGGGAAGTATGACCGCAGTAAGCACCGATCACCAGCGTATCCACCGTCGTGTACAGCTGCTGAAGTATATTTCCTATAATGATGGGGATCGCGAACAGCAATACATTCTTCATTATGGAACCATGAGTCATATCTATTTTGTTTTTTCTGATCGCTTTTGCTTTCATTTTTTCCTTTTTTTATGATAAAATATTATTTGCTGAAACTTCCCACCTGTCATCCTGATGAACGAAGTGAAGAAGGATCTTGCGTTGTTAAGTTTTATAACTTAAAAAACGCTATGATCAATGCTCTATATTTCTGTTCTATATTAAAGGTACGACATCAGATTATGATTTTCTCATATATTTTTTACCATTGTCCGGTTGTTTTTATTATCTGATGACATCAAGACTGCAAAAAGGAGGATCATATGGCTCTGCCGCTGCCAAGAGGAAGACATATACAGATTTACCGCAGAAGGATGGAGGGCAATTACGAGATGCCGTCCATGGAAGTAGCTCAGGATCACTACTCACTGGGCTTTATGATCCACGGCGACAGGCGCATCATCACGCCCACAGCCACCTATGATCTTCATGAGGGCTACGTTTCGGCCCTTGCCCCCTATATCTATCACAGGACTGTTCCCGGCTCAAATGAATACTACGAGAATACCCTGCTCAAGTTTTCCCCCTCTTTTGTCAGCGACTTCGACGAAAAGCTGGGCGGCCGCATCCTGGAACAGATCTATGAATTTCCGGTCAAACGCTTTGACGAAAAGATCCGCACCCAGATATTCGATCTGGCGGGCCACATGCTGGACATCTATGAAAATAAAGATTATAAAAAGAATTATACGGAATTCAGATTAAAAAATCTTTTATACGAAATGCTCCTTCTGATCCATGAGAACGGAAAGCGGGATGATGAAAACATCACCTCGCATAATCTCAGTCTCACAAAGGAGATCATGGAGGCTGTCTACTTTATGGAGAAAAATTATATGAATCCCGTCTCCATAAAGGATGCGGCTGACGCCGCCGGCTATTCGGTATCCTACTTCTCCAGACTTTTTGCCGCCCAGCTGGGCATACCCTTTTCCGAATATCTCCAGGCGGTACGCCTAAATCATGTAAAACAGGAATTACTTAAAACCGACAGATCGATCGTGGACATTGCCCTTGATAACGGTTTCGTATATCCCGGCAATATGAGCAGCGTCTTCAGGAAACGATTCGGGATGACTCCCATTCAGTTCCGTCAGAAAAAGAATTAAAAAAACGCTTCCGGCAAAACCGGAAGCGTTTTCATTTAAGCTTTATACATCAATTACTTGATAGTCTTTGCAAGTGATGCGGCGTATGCTGCCTTGGCATCTGCTGCCTGTGCTGCTGCCTTAGCGGTAGCGGACTTCTTAGCTGCTGCGATTGCTGCGTTGTTGTACTTGTCAAGAGCGACCTTAAGAGCTGCTGCATCATTCTTTGCAGTCTTGTCATAAGCCTTCTTTGCATCAAGATAATTTGCGTTAGCTGCCTTAGCTGCTGCTGCCTGTGCTGCTGCAACCTTCTGTGCATCAGCTGCCTCAGCCTGTGCTCTCTCAAGCTCTGCCAGCTTAAGGTTCTTAGCCCAAAGAGCCTCTACTGCTGCCTGTGCTGCCTTCTGCTCGGCTGCAAGCTTCTCAGCTTCCTTCTGAGCTGCGATCTTTTCCTGAAGAGCCTTCTTCTGAGCTGCAAGAGCAGCTGCCTCAGCTTCCTTGCGTGCCTTCTCGGCTGCCTTCTGAGCTGCGATCTTTTCCTGAAGAGCCTTCTTCTCTGCTGCAAGTTTGGCTTCCTCAGCTGCCTTGCGCTCCTTCTCGGCTGCCTTCTGTGCTGCGATCTTTTCCTGAAGAGCCTTCTTCTCGGCTGCCAGCTTAGCTTCCTCAGCTGCTACACGCTCTTTCTCTGCCTGCTTCTGTGCTGCGAGCTTCTCCTCGTTAGCCTTCTTCTGTGCTGCGAGCTCAGCTGCCTCAGCTTCCATCTTTGCCTTAAGAGCTGCCTTTTCCTGAGCTGCCTTTTCCTCGAGAGCCTTCTTCATGGCTGCACGCTCTGCTGCCTCTTTCTCTGCGCGCTCCTTGGCTTCCTCCTTCTCCTTAGCTGCCTTGATCTCAGCCTCGGTCATGGTCTTTGCCTTTGCATATACAGGCACAGCAGTAACTGAAGTAGATAAGATCATCAGACCTGTTGTTGCGGCTATTACAGCCTTGTTGAGTTTCATCAGTGACATAACATTAACCCTCCTAATTTAAAATCATTGTCCGGGGAAAACCCCAAATCAAAGTCATTATATCACAACCATTTTCAAACCGCAATTCTATTTTGCTATCTTGATAGCGGCCTTATACTTCATACCGTTCAGCATATATGTAAGCTTGATGCTGCCTGTTTTTTCATTCGTACTGTCAAGAGCCACCGTTATGGTACCGTCGCTGTTTACTACGGCATCTACAATTGCACTGCCACTCTTAACCTTCTGAACGGTGCCGTATTTGGTGATGACATCCTTGCCTACCATCCAGTATCCGCCCATGAATCTGCTGTCTGCGGGCAGTGTGCCTACGGTTACGAAACCGTTCTTCACATTAGCGCATGACTTTGCCGATGCAGGTATTGTATTTGCGCTCACCTTGTCGATAGATACGCTTGTGCCCACAGGGATGCTCACGTCCTTAAGTTCCTTCTTATCAAATGACACATTCACTACCTTAACGGTAACCGCAGTCTTTTCCTCTTTATTCTCAAGGAGCAGTTCATAGCTGTCTACACCTTTTATAAGAGGAAGCTGGAACACATCCTTCTTGGAAAGACTCTTGCTGATCTTGGCTGCTGCCTTTCCTGTGGTGGCAGCCATCTTTGAAGTCACCTTCTCGGAAGCGCCTGCACTCACCTTCACCTTATTGATGCTGGCTGAAAAGCCCTTAAGGCCTGTGAGCTTAACTTTGGCGTTCACCGTTGCATAGTTGTCAGCCTTACCTTTGTTGTAATTGAGGGCCACGCTCTTTACCTTACCCTTCTTTACGAGAACCTTCTGGCTTACGGTATCGCCTGTTGCGCCCCATATATTGACTTCCTTGCCTTCCTTAAATTCATTGCTCTTCTTATCGGCAGTTACAGCTGCGATAAGAGCCTCGGTAGCCTTGGCAGCCTCAGCAGCACTCACGCCTTCCTTCTGATCATCAGATGAAGGTGTAAACTCATCGGTGTAAAGATCCAGACCGTTTACGCCGTCGGAAACCTTGATCCATACATAAGCCTTATCGGTTATATTGTCGGTGTACTCGGAAGGATTGAAGCTGAAGGATGCAGCTCCTGCCTGGGCAGCACCAAAATCATTTTCATAATCGCCGTCCTCGATGAAGTATACGTCACCGTCATCACCCTGAGGTGCATAGTAGATCATTGTATACAGACCCTTTGTGGTAGCCTGATCATTTTCATCAAATGCAGCCGCAACCCACTCAAAGCTGAACTCATCCTTACCTGCCTGAACATCAAGAAGCTCGCCGTCGATTTCCTTATCGGGAGTCTCTTTGTACCAGAGCACCTTCTTATTCTTCTTGGTATAGGTAGCCTCAGGATCATAATCAGACTTCCTCATGATCACGAACATATCCGTGCCCTGGGGATACTCTGCATCAAAAGTGAACTCACAGAAGTCCTGATATCTCTTATCCCTTGAATTGCTTCCCTTTGAAGGCGCGGGCATTGCGGAATTAAAATTGCCGCCGTAGAATTCTACGATGGATTCCTCTCCATCCACGGGGGACTTCATGACCTCGCCATCCTTGCTGATGGCCGCAAATACGAATCGGTCATCCTTAGGTGTGGCATCTTCCTTATCAAAATAATCGATGTAAGACAGATCACCCTCATATGAGAACATGGGCTCCACATCACAGCCCTTCACTTTGGCATTCTCGCTGACTGAATCATACTCTATGCATCCGGATACTTCCACCATTCTGGCACTGCCTTCACGGTATTCTTCATCATAGTAAAGATCCAGATCGTCATCGCTTACGGAATCCTTTTCATCTCCGCCCAGGGCCTGGCTTTCCTGCTGCTCACCTGACTGCTCCTGATTATTGTCCTCCTTCTTTGTCTTTACCAGGAACTCATTGAAAAGATGATCCCAGATAACGCTGGTGGTGAAATAATAGAACTTATCTCCTGAGTAGCCTGATCCCATGTAGCTCAAAGTGGGATAAGCCTTACCGTTTTCATCCACCGCATAGTGAACGAACTCCTGATCGCTCATTATATAAGGATGAAGTGAAGGATATACGACTCCGCCGCTTCCGTTGTCAGCTATATCGCTTTTTCCGTCCATTACGGTAGTGGCACCCAGTCCGTTCTTATACTGTCCGCCGGAGAGCCAGTAATACTTATCCTGGTCATTTCCGTATGCATTGACATTATTCATGGTGTAGGAAGTAGTATCATTCACTGCCTCACCTGTCACCTTGTCACGTCCTGAAGATGTATATCCGAGGGGCACATTGTTTACTCTGTAATTATAGCTTCCGCCGTCATACTCATCACCCACCTCATAGCAGTGTGCTATCTCGTGTGCCACGGTGGGCAGCATATCCTTGTCCATAAGCGTGATGATATTTGCGGGCTTTCCGTAAGTATAACCCTGTCCGCAGCCGTTAGCATCCTGACGATACATTACAAAGGCAAGGATGATATCATACTTATCTTTTCCGGTCTCTTTATTCTTGCTCTGAAGCTTGCAGGCCTCCTCCCACAGCTTCTTCTGACCGTCATCGGTACACATATCGTACTCTGCAGTTCCGGCATTAAGAACATGACCCTCATCCACGGTTATCTGTGCAACGGGATAAACATCACCGAGATACTTCTTTACATCTGCGATGGTAGTATTCCACTTCTCACCGCAGGGAACTTCTTTTTCGATCATGTCAGCAGGACATCCGCCGCCTTCCACATTTGCAGACTTGCTGTAATATGCAGTCACGGGTACGGCCAGGATATTAAGAGGTCTTGTCTCATAATAATCTATGTTATCCTGTCTTCCAATTTCATTATTGTTTTCATCAGTGAGAACATACACGTACTTACCCTTTGTGGGAGTAAAATGCGCTACGGCCATGAAATTACCGCTGACAGTATTGGACTCCTTATCATAATATGACTTTATCGCAAACTCATTCTTCGCTCCGCTCCAGGTAGTAGATGCTTCATTTTCATTACCTGAAGGATACTCCTTAAGTGTCCAGTTCTTAATCTTATTTGCAGCCTCATCCGAAGTAGCCGCTTCCACGCTGAACATGATCGCAGAAGCCTTTCCGGCCACAAAATTGTTCATATAGGTGAGGGACTCATCCTTAAGCTGGTCCTTCTTCTCATGCAGCGAAAAGCCCTGGTTGATCTCAATATCGATCTTTTCTGTTCCAACAACCTCTTCGGCCGCATCCGTATCATCGGCCACTTCTTCAATGAGCACATCATCAGCTGCCGTCTCCTGCACCGGCGCCACTTCCTCGACTCCCGATACTTCGGACACTTCCTCGACGTCAGCCTCAGCCTCGATCTCGGCATCGGCATCGGCCTCAAAAACCACGTCATGCGTTTCAGGCTCTGCCGCAAAAAGCTGTGCCGTATTGGTACCGAACAGCATCGATACAGCGAGCACGCAGGCCAGCCTTGCCCTGAACACTCTTGATCTCATCATTACTTCCTCCTCATAAAAAATAAAAAAAGATGTTAAAAAAACCGCAAAATATAATAGCACATATCCACCTGTTAATCAATATACAACATGAGAAAGAGTGAATATGTGCCGCCTTTAATTTCCTTATACAAAGATCGATCCTTTATCAGTTCTTCCCTGTGGATCCATGGCCGCCCCGATCCACTTCTCCCAGTTTCTCCACGGTCACAAAATCAAAAGCCGGCTGATGCTCCATGATGCGGAACTGACATATGCGGTCATTCTTTTTGATCTCTGTGTCCCTCATGGCATAAGCCGGGAAAAACCACTGATCATTGTCTCCGCAGTACGACTCATCAATGACACCGCAGTGATTGGTCTGGATGATACCGAAATTCTTGAATGTGGAACTCCTGGGTACCACGTGTGCCTCATAGCCCTCTGGCAGCTTCATGCCTATTCCCAAGGGTATCAGTTTGAACTCATCCTTCTTGAGGCTCACATCCGCAGCTGCTCTAAGGTCGATCCAGTCCGACTTTCCGTCCACATAAGCCAAAGGCTCCAATCCCTCCACAAAATACTTGATCTCGATTTTCATAATATGTTCCTCCATTTCTTTACATTAATCAATATGCCTGCTCTATCAAGATTCTTCGCTACGCTCAGAATGACATTGCTAAATGTCATCCTGAGGCTTCAGCCGAAGGATCTTTTTTCATAAACCATTTTACAATATCTGATCTGTTTTTCCCCTTCAGCAATTACCGAGATATACGATCTTCAACAGTTTCCAAGATATACAATCTTAAGTTGTTCACGGGCGATCTCCTCCAGTTTCCTAAGCCTGGTCACATCCGTAGCGTCCCTGTCCGTCATGTGAAAGCGCGGAAAGAATCTGGTGATGTGAAGAGGAATATTCTTTTTATTTTCAGTCTCCAGTCCCTTTATGAAACCACAGATATCCCTCATCTCTTCATCGCTGTCATTCTCCCCGGGGATTATCAGCGTGGTCAGTTCCACATGACAATGCCGCACTGCCGCGGATATAAAATCCAGTACCATCTGCCTGTTTCCACCAAGCAACCCGGAATAATAATCATCCGTAAAGCCCTTAAGATCAATATTCATGGCGTCGATCCAGGGTATCAGTTCATCGAAGATGGAAAGAGACGCACAGCCATTTGTCACCAGCACATTTTTCATGCCCTGCTCATGGGAAAGCTTCGCGCAGTCCCTTACAAACTCATAGCCCACCAAGGGTTCATTATATGTAAAGGCGATGCCGATATTCCCCCGGGGAATGTTTTCAGCCGCCAGACTTACCAGTTCATGAGGAGTGACCGTATGGGCCGTCTCCCTGAATCCGAAAGCCTGATCCGACCAGGAAATCTCATGATTCTGGCAAAAAGGACAGCGCAGATTACATCCGTAACTTCCTACCGACAATATCCTGCTTCCCGGATAAAAATCATTCAAAGGCTTTTTCTCTATGGGATCAAGGGCCAGTGATGTGACCCTGCCGTAGTTATCCGCCACCACAGCGCCATTGCGGCACGCTCTCGCCCCGCAGAATCCCCTTTCGCCTTCCCTTATATCGCAATGTCTGAAACAGACTTTACATACCGCCATAACACACCATGATCCAAAACAAAAAACAACTCTGTGACATTATATCACAGAGTTGTTTCTCCTAAAATGATAAATTATAAATTAAGCAAGATATGGGATCTGCCTTAAAAACTCATTATCGCATTTGGTGATAAGCCTGATCAGATCATTGATCTGCCTTGACTCACTTAAGCCCGTCTTACACCATACCGCAAAATGTTCACAGTTATTAAAGACCAGATTATACTGTTTTTCACCCAGTTTGCTCCTCGCCCGCTGCACCGTCTCCTCAGGGGAATACAGATGATAATTCATGCGATTGATGCTTTCTATCAAAGTCAGGATAATGCTCACTGCATCATTTGCCGGAAGCAGGCCGGAAGACGACGAAAAGTCTGACTGTCTCATCCTTTCCACCCTGCGCTCATAATCGTCCTTAAAATCCAGTATATAAAAATCCTTGCTGTCTCTTAAAAACTCATAAAAGGATGCCTCATGGATTTGGCTTTCCCCCACGAAATCACTGCCGTCGGCAGAATAATGAATGACCTTTCCGTCTCCGATGTATACCGCATAGTGTAAATACACTCCGTCCATCCTCTCGGTGGCTATCACATCTCCCCGCCTGCAGCCTGCCCATATCTCTTTCTTTCCCCTCACCGGCTTTAGGATATCACCTTCGGACAAAAGACTGATAAGCGATTCCAGATCTCCCCAGGCCCTGCGGTTATTTCCCGCATCCAGTATCCTGATATGCTCCGTGATGGTATTTCGCTGGAGCCTCCAGCCGTTGCATTCAGCCAGATCATTCCAGAATACTTCTCCCCCCAGGGTAGGGAACTTGATATTTGCATTGCTCCACCTCGTGAGCAATTCATGCAACATACCATCCGCTTCCTGCCCATCCATGGATGTCAGCTTCATCATCATTTTTTCCAACAATTCATCCATATCCTTTACTCCTCCCCTTCACAATACATTTTTTAAAGACAACTTCCGGCACTTAAACCAACTTCTCCCAGAAATAATCAATAGGATGGAACATATTTATCTCATCCAGGCCCCCCGGTGCTATGGACCCGGAGAATATCCCCATCACCCTGCCGTCCTCCTGTGAGATCACGGGACTCCCGGAATTGCCGTGAAGTCCGGTGGAATCGATATAGTAAACCACCTTCTTTCCCACCTTCTGAACGGATGCCACGCTTCCCTTGAAAAAGCTTAAATTCAGCACATTACTGTCATTTCCCGACAGCATCTTGCCCAAAGGAAATCCGGGCAGAAGGGTCTTACCGGGAATTTCTATCTTCTCCCCTTTCTGACGAAGTGTGAGGGTGTCAAAACCACCGCCCTCAAGCTTTATAAGGGCCATATCGCACTCCTCCTGCCACTTTATGACCTTTGCAAAAAGCCAGCGGAAATCTCCTCCGGGCATCCCCTTTGAATATATCCTTACCCTCAGATTCTTTGCTCCCTTAACCACATGGGCACAGGTCAAAGCATAACCCTCACGTGTTATGATAAAACCGGTGCCCTCGCCCTTATTTCCGTCCACATACTCTGACTCTATCAGTATCACGCCCCGGGATAATCTTTCCGTATCTTTTATATCCCTGTTTTCGCAGGACACCTTCGAACTGTCAAATTTTTCATCACCCTTTTGCCTGTCCTTAAGTTTTACATATACTTCCGGAATATCCGAAACATCAAATCTAAGACCATCCTCCACGGTTTTTCCGTCCGCGTCCATTCTTTTAAGACACTCATCCAAGGTATCATGCAGATAGTTCCTGACAAATCTGGCATTACCGTAATTTACATCCCCCAATGAAGTCACGCTCTTAAACATTTCCAGACTTTCCTTCCTGAAATCTTCACTGCAAGTAATGGCCCGGTCCGCTCCGATCTGGACTATATCCGCCGCCCTTTCACACATCTCATCCATGATAAGCAGCAGCTCATCCGGAGTGTAATCCTTAAACTCTATTATGCTTCCCGTACTTCCGAAACGGCTTGAAAGTCCGCTATCCATGGTCAGAAGGTTCCTCATCTCCTGAGGATAACCTGCCAGTATGATACAGGTATTCTTTGTGACCGTCGTATCCTCCAGCACAGTCAGAAGTTTCTTTATCACGCTCCTGCCCCAGATATTATCCTGCTCTCCCAGCTGATGGGCTTCATCTATGAACAGGATCCCGTTTGCCGCCAGCCTTATCACATCATCAAACTCATCCATGGATGCTCCAAGCTGCCTGGCAGTCCTGACCACCACATGCCCCAAAGACAGCGCCCCCACTGACCTCAGGATGCCTCCCATCAGATATGCCACTTTCGTCTTTCCCACGCCTGGATTTCCCAGATAACAGTAAAGCCCCGGATATTTATCCTCACCGGGCATCATGCGAAGCCGTCGCTCTATCCGCTTTACGGACTCTTTTACACTTTTAAGTCCCGTGAGATCCTCCAGTTCCTTAAGCGCCGTTTCGGCTCTGGCTCTGCTCTCATAAAGATATCTGCCGTATTTTGACGGAAACATTTCCCGAGTGATAAGTTTCCTGTTTCCTTCATATACTCCCTTCATGCTCTTCCATCTGCCAAGGAGTTCCCTTATGAGCTTTTCCGTCTCATTTCCGTTGCCCCAGGATCTCAAGGAATCTCCCAGGCCACCACGGTCCGTCACCCAGTTTATAAAAAAGTCGCCCTTAAGATCCCGGATATCGGATGAAAATACCATTTCATTTTCTGCTTTGATATCAAAGATCCTTTCCATCTGGTCAGGCTTAAGATCCTGTATTTCGAACTCCCTTGAAAGCCTGCCCCTCACGGAAGGAAAAGCCTTGAAGAAAGCCTCCATCCCCGGCTTTGTATCCGCAAAGACTATGTAAAGGTCCT
>Ga0247608_10008113_pt1 | contig 10666 bp, 9 predicted proteins | sample 176DNAGHGlowgp2_FD_193490 | JGI IMG/M metagenome (GOLD analysis project Ga0247608, IMG submission 193490) | Sheep rumen microbial communities from Palmerston North, Manawatu-Wanganui, New Zealand - 1766 DNA GHGlow gp2 | ecosystem: Host-associated > Mammals > Digestive system > Stomach > Rumen ... | reverse complement strand
CCTGAAATATGTTGATTTGTATTCAAATGAGGCTAATTATCAGACGTTGACATATGAAGATACATTGATAGTACGTGAAGAAGTTGCGCCTCTGATTCTTCCGAACGATGATGAGGCAAGTGCGGTACGTTTCGATGCACTTATGTATGGCATAGAACTTGCATACCTTGTGGGCAAGAAATACGGAAAAGCCCGCAGCGATTTATATAAGCGCGTTAGGGATATCGCCACCGTTGCAAATATACCGGAAATAAAGGTGCAGGCTGAACTTATCGATAAGATACTTCATACGGATTACATCGATAACTGCGGCATAAACGAGTTTGAGGAAATCAGAGAAAAGCTTCGTAATCTCATGAAGTATATTCCTCATGCTAAACTTCGTTATGATACAAACTTTGAGGATGATATCCTTGATGTTTCCTGGAATGAGTCGGAACTTGAGAACGATGACCTGAAAAATTACAAGGCTAAGGCCGAATATTATATCCGTGAACATCAGGATAATGAGGTAATCAAGAAGCTTAAGTCCAACATTCCGTTGTCTCATGATGATATCGAGGCATTAGAAAAGGTTCTTTGGTCAGAACTTGGTACCAAGGAAGAATATGAGCAGGAATATGGCTCTAAGCCTTTGGGTGAGCTCGTGCGTGAAATCGTTGGCCTTGATATGAATGCGGCTAAGGCGGCATTTTCAGAGTATCTTGAGAGCAACGACCTTGATAGCAGGCAGATATACTTTGTGAACCAGATTGTTGAGTATATCGTTCATAACGGCATGATGAAAGACCTATCCGTGCTTCAGGAATCTCCTTTCACGGATCAGGGCAGTGTAGTTGAGATATTCACAGATCTTAATGTCTGGATGGGAATCCGGAAAGTTATAGAAAGTATAAACGATAACGCGATAGCAGCGTAATAAGATTAAGGAGAATGGCTTTAAAGTCTATTGAGAAAAATGAAGGCTGGAGATATTATTGCTGGAAAGTGGTTGGTTAAGGCTGAATGTGAAGGGGGAGGCCAAGGAACTGTATACAAGGTCGCCGAACAAAATTTGGGTGAAGAGGAATATGCGTTAAAGTTTTTGCATAAGCAAAAAGATGCAGAGCGTAGAAAGAGAATGCATTATGAAGTCCAGAATGTTTCTCGGTTAGATAATGTTCATTTGATGAGAATTGTGGAATCTAATGCGGATAGATATGAGGACGAGACTGTAAAACTGTATTATATCGCAGATTTTATCGAAGGAATGTCCTTAGAAAAATATGTAGAATCACATGATACAGATTTTGATACAGCGCTTAATTTCTTTGTGGAATTGTTGAATGTTTTGTACTATTGTCATTCGAACAATATCATTCATAGGGACATTAAACCAGATAATATTATGTTGCCCAACGGTGAGCTGATGTCTTTTGTCCTTATAGATTTTGGCTTATCGTTTAATCATGAAGAACAAGAAGGTATAACAGAAACAAATCAGCAACTTGGAAATCGATTCATTCTTTTACCGGAATTGGTGAGTGGGTCTTCTGAACAGAAGAGAATGCCGCAGTCCGATATTACTCAGGCAGCTGCAGTGTTTTTATACATATTGACGGGGTGTATACCGAATTCGCTGTTTGATGGAGAAGGGAAACAGCCTCATCTTAGGCAACGATGCCAGAGTGTTTTGCGTTCCAAAGTACTGGAAAGAAATGCATGGGATAATATAAATTGTATTCTTAGTAAATGTTTTGCCAACAATGTTGAGGAACGTTATTCGGATGAAAAAGAACTGCTACGAGAAATTCAAAATATACATGAGCGTCGTGTGACAGAGATTGGAGGAGATGTAATGGTGATAAATGCTGAGATATCCCAGAATACCAATAATGGGCTTACTACTTTACGATATTCAGAATTGATGAACAATTTAAATCCTTGTTTAGAAATATGTAATCCTGCCGGATTACAATTACCATTGGAGACAAATGTAGAACAATTAATTACGTATGGAATTGCTTTGCCTAAACCTGTTCAGGCAAAAGTTGTAAAGTACTATTTGGATGGGGATTTTGCAACTGCTACGGAACATGTTTGGCCAAGAGCGATTAATATTCTTCGTAGAAGAATACTGTCGTTGGGTGAAGAGTTTGTGGCAGATATGGTTGAGACAACTGATTTGGAGTATGTTAGAGAACTACCGGCATACAAAGTTATCGAGTTGGCTAGTGAACTTGGATTTATAGATAAAAAAGGGAAAAGACAACTTCTTAATGCTAATGAGTATTACAATTTCTTTCAAAATACAGAGGCTGACGATTATGAAGAAATGCCAAAGGATGAGGCAAACATTATTATAAAAAATGGGATTAAGTACATTTTATATAACAATGAGGATTCTTTTGGACTTCAATTTAATGATTTTAGAGAGAAGTTAAAAACAGGTAGAATATCGGAACTTTTTGAAGATGATGAGGTTATGTTTGAATCATGCCCTTATTTTTATTTAAAAACAACAGTTCGCTCATTGCTGAATTTGTTTTCTGAAACAGAAGGCATTGAGTTCGATAATGTTTCTATCAACATGAATAGCTTTTTCCCGAAGGCTTGGGGGCGATTAAAGTTTGATGAGAGAAGAGCTCTTGCGGACCTGTATTCAGATTATCAAAGCAACAGAGATTCTAAGCGCGTAAATGTTCTTAGTAAAATAATGGTAGCAGTTCATGGATTTGACTATGTCAAAGAAAATGAACGCTCTCGCACATATATTGCAGTTGCACGGAAACTGAAAGATATTCATTTCTCAATGAATAATTTTTATAATGAGCCTAGCCAGATAAAGCTATTAGAGGATCTTGGTACAGTAATTCCTTCCTTGGCTTTAAAAGATTGTATAACTGCAATACTCTTTATAAAATTAGGAAATCAATATGGAACAAGTTGGTCTGCTGAAGACATAGCGGATAGATTATTGGCTCGATTAACGGAAACTGAATGGAGAACGTACTTGGAGCAGTACTTTAAGGAGGAAGAGGATTTACAGGATTACATTACAAATTGTAATAAGATGAGGCAAAACTGGAAAAATGTTATTGCTACTTACAAGTTAAAGGAGTTAAATATTACTGATGTCATAGCAAAAAGATTTGTCTCCATTTAAGTTCTGTTTGGGTACAATTTGGGTACACTAGATTTTGAACGATATGAAATCATTGAAAAGCGTATCAAATGATACGCATAAGAAGTACGAAAAGAATAGAAAAAAACGGTTTGAATTTTCCGTGTAAATGAGCTGGAATAATACATTTGTGTTATCTTGTTCATTTGGTACAGATAATGATAATGGGTTGCAGGTAATCCTTGTGGTTACCTGCAGTTTTATTTTGTAGAAATAATGTTGTACCCAATAAGAGAAGTGTATACGTTGACAAAGTATATAAGTTGATTTATACTTTAATAAAGTACAAAAATGTGTTGGAGACGATGATATGGATATTTCAGATAGAATAAAGGATTTAAGAAAGAAAACGGGATTATCACAAAGTAAGTTTTCTGCAAAATTTGGGATTCCTGTAAGAACTCTTCAGCAATGGGAGCAGGGAATAAGCGCCCCTCCGGAATATTTGGTCAGAATGATGGCGTATATTATGCTACTTGAGGAAAACGCGCAAATAAAAGATGAAGAATCTATAAGGGGGAAACATGCAGATGGCAAATGATAAAGTTCAGTTATTTGAAGACCGGCCGATAAGGACAGCATGGGTAGAGGATGAGGAGGAATGGTATTTTTCAATTGTGGATGTAGTGCAGGCATTAACAGAAAGCGCGGATGGAAGAAAATATTGGAATAAATTAAAGCAGAGACTTAAAGAAGAGGGCAGTCAGTTGGTGACAAATTGTCACCAACTGAAAATGAGATCTCCGAAGGATGGAAAACGATATAGTACTGATGTAGCAAATACGGAGCAATTGCTTCGTATTATCCAATCTATTCCGTCCAAAAAAGCGGAGCCGTTTAAGATGTGGTTAGCGCAGGTTGGCAGAGAGCGAATTGAGGAGGTGATAGATCCGGAGCTAACTATTGAAAGGGCTCTTGAAACCTATGCTAAGAAGGGCTATTCGCGAGAATGGATAAATCAGCGCCTGCAGGCAATTCAGGTAAGAAAAGAATTAACAGATGAGTGGGACAAACGAGGCGTAAGGAAAGGCGTAGAATATGCAATCCTGACAGATGAGATAACGAAAGCCTGGTCCGGGATGACGACGCGGCAGTATAAGAATTATAAAGGTTTGAAAAAGGAAAACCTCAGGGATAATATGTCAACATTGGAGCTGGTGCTTAATATGTTGGCTGAGGCAACTACTACAGAAATATCAAAACAAAAGCAACCGGAGTCCTTTGAGGAAAACCGAATGGTTGCAATTGAAGGTGGTGAAGCTGCGGGAGAAGCACGATTGGCGGTGGAAAAAAGAACCGGAAAGCCTGTAATCACGAATAAAAATGCAGCTCAATTGCAGGATTTGGTTACCGGTCTCATTGAAAGTGTAAATGACAAAAGCGATGATCAAGAAGAGGAATGAATAAACTAAGAAGATGCTATATTGCATAGGGAAGGATTGTTTTGATTATGGATACAAGAGATAAAGAAGTTCTAAATATGCAATTGACTTTTATTCCAATTTTGGCCAAGGCATGGAATAAATCATTTTCAGACTTATCAGATATGTTTAAGAAATATGACGTGCCGGGATATATTGATGTCTGTTATGAAAAATACAATTCTACTGGGAATCAGGGAATTATCGATGATTTGAAAGAATATATCGAGATGCAAGGCGGTAGCATTGAGTAAAAAATGACAAAATATGGCTGGGTAAACTTTGGGTACAATAGCGGTTGAACGGTATGAATATATCGAAAAGCGTATCAAATGATACGCAAAAGGAAGTACGAAAAGAACAGGAAAAAACGGTTTGAAATTTCCGTGTAAATGAGCTGGAATAGTACATCAATATCAGTATTGAACATCTGATAGAAAAGACTAAGACATCATATTATGAGTGTCTGCAGGAAAGCTCTCTTAACTGGCATGAGGAAGAGAATAATTATATTCCGTTTGTACAGTATACGCTCGGTGTTGTTGTTGCTGCATACAGAGATTTCTCTGACAGGATAGAAACATTGGTTACAAGCGGACTTTCAAAGCCTGAGCGAGTGGCTGAACTGATTAAGAACACTTATGGAGAGATCACGAAGTCGCAGATCATGGAGAAATGCCCTGACATAAGCCGCATAACTGTTGAAAGGGCACTGTCAGAACTTCTGTCATCGGAAAGAATTATAAAGATTGGTGGCGGCAGATATACAAAATACGTTTGGAACAGAGATAAGGAAAAAGAAGTAAAAAAATGATAGAAGAAAAGATTATAGCCGCATGTGGAAATGATTGTGCCGCTTGCCCGAGATATACCGCATATCCATATGAGAAAACAGATGAAGAACTGCATCATACCGCAGAGTTATGGATGAGAATCGGATATCGTGATCATGTGGTGACTAATGAAGAAATAGCCTGTCATGGCTGTAAGCCGGAAAACTGGTGCAGATATAGAGTGATAAAATGCTGCGTGGACCGTGGGATAAAGACTTGCGGAGCATGTTTCGAGTATCCTTGCGATAATATAAAAGAGTGTTTTGAAGTGACAAAATCTTTTGAATCGATGTGCAGGCAGGTGTGCACGGATGATGAATATATGAGAGTGGAAAAAGCGTTTTTTGAAAAAGAGAAGAATCTGAGAATGAAAATTCATCTGTATATAGATTCCTGACCAATGGACCTATCCGGAAGAAAAGATTGATGATAATTTGATGCGTGTTAAGAGCAAAGATGCAGCTCAGGAATTATTGGAAATGACCTTTGGTTAATGGATGCGAGGTGATATAATCCTTTTGGGTACACTTTGGGTACAGTAGCATTTGAACGGTATCTGCATTTTTGTGTTTGTTTTATCTTTTCACAAGATCCTGCTTTAGGAACGAAAGGATCGTTCTGCAAAATATATGAGATTATCATAAAATGTGTCAGCAACGTATAAAGTGCCTCATAAAATGTGATTATAAAACTTGAAGTGCCACATAAAATGTGATACAATTCTATTGGAGGTAGATGGTATGTATTACAGACGGAAAATTGATGATTATCTGAAAGAATGGAAAGCAGACCCGGCACATAAGCCTCTGATAGTAAAGGGCGCAAGGCAGATTGGCAAGACGGAATCTATCATGCATTTTGCTAAGGATAACTATGAGAATATAGTATATATTAACTTTGCTTTAGATAAGAAATTCATGTATATACTTGCAGACGGATATGATGTGGGCAGTGTTATCAGGAATATTTCCCTGGCAGATCCATTACTGAAGATCATTCCGCGGAAAACAGTCATTTTTTTTGATGAGATACAGGAGAATCCTGATGTTGTGACCACATTAAAGGCATTTAAGATAGATGGCAGCTACGATGTTATATGTAGTGGTTCGATGCTTGGAATAAACTATAGAAAGATCCATAGTAATAGTGTTGGTGCCAAAACAGACTATGAGATGTACTCTATGGACTTTGAGGAATTCCTTTGGGCTAAAGGCTACCGTCAGGAACAGATCGATACTATACTTATACATATGGTGGAGAACAAACCGTTTAATGATAATGAATTGGCTGTATTTAAAAAACTGTTTTTGGATTATTGTGTTTTGGGTGGAATGCCGGATGTTGTTAAGCTTTATATTGAAACAGGTATTTTCTCCGGAACACTTGATGTTCAGGAACAGATCAGACTTGATTATGAAGAAGATGTCAGGAAATACGCCGAGGGCTTGGATCAGGCAAAGATCATAAGTGTATACAGAAGCATTCCGGCGCAGCTTGCTAAAGAGAACAAGAAGTTTCAGTTTAATAAAATAGAAAAGAATGCCAGATCCAGAGAATACACAGGCTGTATTGAGTGGTTAAAGGATGCCGGAGTTATTGTTGAGTGCAATTGTTTGCAGTATCCGGAACTTCCGCTAAAAGGGAATATTGAAGAGAACAAGTATAAACTATATTATACCGATACAGGTCTATTGGTATCGGCATTGGATGAAGAAGCTCAGGAGGATCTGAGAGTAAATAAAAATCTTGGTGTATATAAGGGCGCCCTATATGAGAATTTTGTCGCAGAGGCATTTATTAAGCAAGGCCTGGGTCTTTTTTACTACAAAAAAGAAAACTCCACTTTGGAAGAGGATTTCTTTGTGAGGACTCAGAATGACCTGATCCCTGTTGAAGTAAAATCGAATAGTGATCAATCCAAATCTTTATCTTCATTGATCAAAAATGAAAATTACAGAGATATCTCTTATGGAATAAAACTGGGAGATTTTAATATAGGTCATTCAAACAATATTTATACATTTCCGTATTTCTGTTCTTTCAAAATAAAAGAGTATTTAAGAAACGCAAGAGGGAAACAATGAAGGCGATTTTGACAAGCTCACTTGGTGGGCGGATAGAAACTGACGTATCATTATGCATCTTCGATCGAGCTCGAAAAATATAAATAACATTGAACTTGTATGTTTGTTTTTTTGTGTAGTATTATAAGAATAGGGTTATTGTAGAGCAATTTATGGAAAGAGGTGTGAATACGCCAAGCATAATGCCAATTTCAGATTTGAGGAACTATACAGAGGTTCTAAAAGAAGTTGAAATTCATATCAGTGATATAATTTGAAATAAGCGCAAAGGGAAATGATCATGAGAAATATAATAATTATTGAAGCAATGTCAACGGGATATAACCTTGTGGAGGATGTAAGACGCAGAGGGTATAATCCTGTAGTGATCGAAAGCCCGGGTGAGGAATCCGAAGACATAAAAAATATGCGTGAGAGCTCCTATAGTTTGTTTTACAGTCGTCCCGAGATAAAAAGAGCCCCTGATGACTATGAAGAGACGCTTGCCATGGTAAAAAGCTATGAGCCGCTGCTGGTAATTGCAGGTTCGGAGCAAGGCGTGGGGCTTGCGGCAAGGCTGTCAAATGATCTTGGACTTTTAGGTAATCCCATTGAAAACATAGATGCCATGACAAAAAAGGATGCCATGCACGAGGCGCTTAAAAAGGCGGGAATAAGGTATATCAGAGGCAAAGTCGTAGACAATGCTGAAGCGGCAATGGATTTCTGCCGGGAAAACGGGCTAAAACAGGCGGTTGTAAAGCCGGTTCAGAGCGCGGGAAGTCAGGGGGTCTTTTTATGTGATGACCTTGAAGAGTTAAAAAAAGCAGTGGAAACGGTTTTAACATACAAGGACGTGTACGGAAGACCGGTAAAGAGTGCACTGGTGCAGGAACGTATAACCGGTACGGAATATATTGTAAATACAATATCCTGCAACGGAGAGCATGCACTTAATTCCATAATGCGGTATGCTAAGGTAAAAACAGCAGAGGGTGGATATATTTACGATTATGCAGAGATGATAAACCATTTGGAACCGGGGCACACAAGTCTTGTCGAATACGCCTTCCATGTCGCGAGTGCGATAGGTTTTAAGTACGGCACCATTCACGGAGAGTATATGATAGACGAAGCAGGCCCTGTGCTGATAGAAGTAAACTGCCGTCCCATGGGATGTACCATGGCGGATGAGTATCTTGACAGTATAAACGGCCAGCATGAATCGGATGCGATGCTGGATGCTTACCTGGACCCTGAAGGCTTTGCACTTAAGAAGAAAAAATCATATCATCCGCTTCGAAAAGGGATACTGAAACTGATCATGATACCCAAGGATATGGAGGCGGAAGATCATCCGATATGGATGATCGCCAAACAGTTACGAAGCGTCTATAAGACTGTCGCAAACGACACCTCAGCACCGGTATATTACAGTAAAACGAGAGACCTTGAGACAAGCGGAGGCGTGATTTACCTTGTTCATGATAACGAGGATATAGTTAAGTCCGATATGGAGATACTGAGGGAAACTGAGAGAAAGTATTTTTCATTCCTTTTAAACGATGGCACATCGAGGAGATGGTTCGCGGATGCCGGGATAGCCGAACCGGATTTCGAATCGATCATAAAAGAGTGCGAATGTCACGGAGCTATACTTGCATCGGGGGATAAGGAGTGGCATAAGGACGGTATACAAACGGTAACACCGAAGACAGTTGACGAAGTGCATAAGGGCTTTGACTGTGTCATTATAGGTTATCAGCTTTCATTACTTGGGCTTAATGAGTCTTCCTGCCTTGAGCTGGTGTTTAAGACGATGGATAAGGTAAAGCCGGGCGGAAGAGTGATAATACCACAGAACACATATGAGTATCTTTCATATAAAAGAGAAGGTGCTGAGCTTTTGATGCGTATAAAGCAACTGACGATACAGACGCCCCCGGCCGGGCTTTATAACTATGTGATAGGTCTGAAAGAGAACTGATATTAATGCGTAACGGTAAAATACTGAACAGGAAATTCTTCCATTTTCTACTTCCGACCGTACTAAGTGTTATGGCTATGTCGCTGAACGAGTTCGTGGACAGCCTTCTTGTGGCCAATCTGATCGATTCGGATGCCATGACCCTTGTAAACATGGGGTCGCCGCTGATGATCGCTTTTGCGGTGATATATACCCTTTTTGGCGTCGGAGGCTCTACGATATATGCGGGCTGTCTCGGGCGGTATGAAACAGAAAAAGCGGATAAGGTCTTTACCGTGACAATGCTTATGGCCGGTACTGTTGCATTACTGACCCTGATAATCGGCTTTGTTTTCATAGGCCCGCTTTCGGGGCTTATGTGCAAGGCGGTAGAGTATCAGCCGGTCTTTGAAAAATATATCAGGGCACTCATCCTGTCAGGAGTTCTGATCATACCTATACAGGTGATAATAAGTTTTACTCCGGCCTTTGGGTGTCCCGAAAAGGGAACATTCTTAAATATCACAGCTAATGTTGTAAATCTTATAATGGACTATGTGTGTATACGCTTGCTCGGCATGGGACTGTCAGGCGCCGCCTATGCAACATTGTCAGGATATGCAGCCGGACTTATCATCATACTTGCTCTTTGTGCGCGAAAGAAGATGCGCCTTCCCTTTACCGGCATATCTCTTAGTGACACGAGATCACTGACAGAAACTGTATCTGTGGGGCTTCCGCCCGCAACAAACCAGATCGGATACTGCATAAAGATCTCGTTTACAAATGCACTGGCCTTCTCGCTTGCCGGCATGGCGGGAACCACGGTGTTTTCCGTATGTATGCAGGCAGTGTCAATGGTATCGGTTTTTATCGGCGGAGTGATAAATGCGGTAATCCCCATAGCCTCTTCTCTTTACGGGCAACGAGACTTTTCCGGTATGAAGATACTTATGAAAACAGCAGTACGGGTACAGTTTGTTATAAATCTGCTGATACTGATCTTTTTTGAACTTTGGCCACAGGGTATACTTGCCATGTACAATGTAACGGGAGATATCCTACCGCTTGCAGAAACGGGGCTTCGGATTTTTTCGGTAATGTTTTTGTTCCGGGGGTTTGCTCTTATCTATATTTTTTACTTCCCGGTGATCGGTCGCAAGACCTACGCCTTTGTAATAAGCATTGTGGACGGCTTTTTGGGTCTTATCCCGCTTGCA
>Ga0247608_10008111_pt1 | contig 10670 bp, 21 predicted proteins | sample 176DNAGHGlowgp2_FD_193490 | JGI IMG/M metagenome (GOLD analysis project Ga0247608, IMG submission 193490) | Sheep rumen microbial communities from Palmerston North, Manawatu-Wanganui, New Zealand - 1766 DNA GHGlow gp2 | ecosystem: Host-associated > Mammals > Digestive system > Stomach > Rumen ... | reverse complement strand
GATGTCATTTAGATCATACAACGCTTTTCCATAATCCCATATATTCTTGAATAATTTAAATATATTCCAGGTAAACTTTACCTCTGGGGTATTCATCTTAAAGTCATAGTACAAATCTGCAAGACCTTCTGCTACAACTCTTTCTGATACTTTATCTCCTTCGGCATAATGTTTTCTATAGTGATCGTAAAGACGTTTTCTTGCTGTTTCAGGAAGAAGTACTTCCACTACTGCGTGAAAAGCTTCATGAAACTCCGTACCGTTTTCTGCATACTGCGATAATATAATACCCTGTTTTGTTAGACGTCCTACCGAATTATCTCCATTTGCAAACATTTCAACAAACTGTGGAATAAATCGTACTGGGAAATTCTTTCCGAGAATTCTTTTTAATCTCTTTTCAGCTATTTTTCTGTCAACAGGAATAATCGGCATACCTTTTTGTAGTTTATCTGGACCGTTTAAAAGATCCTCATAGGCGCCATCGCTAATTTCTGCGGCATCATTTAAATCAAAATTTGTATTCTGATTAATTAATGCTTGTTCAATATCTGCTATACTAGGAACTTCAAATCTATCTGACGAGTCTTCCGGCTTAATTGGTTCTGATGGCGCAGGCTCGACTTGCTCTGGTGCAGCATGTTCTTCTGTTGCAGAAATAAGTGGGGCGTCGTCTACTTCCGGTGTTATTTCTGGTTCTACCAATTCTACATCAGATGCAGAAAGAAGGGGAACTACAATATTTCCAGTAAATGTAGATTGCATCCAGCCATGACGCATCATCCATGTAAATCCATGTACTCCATTAAAAGACCCATCTCCATCTGGATCGAAATCCTTACGATCAAATACAAGACTATCGGAATAAATTATTGTATCTATATCAGGATGATCTTTAAAGAATTGTTCTACTCCTAAGAATGGATTATTTTGCGTATTGTCCAATTTAGAAGTAGTACCCATCGTCATAAGGCGTTCATTCTAATACCAAACGGATGCGCCATTTTTTAGGTGATTATAAAGATTATTCTTACCATCTCTTGTTCTAAGATCAAATGGCGGCAACATTTTATTAGATCCCCAATCTGTAGCAATAACTCTATTATAATCAACAGGATCTCCTTGCTGTGCCGGCTAATCAGAATCTTTCTTAGCAAATGCTAATACAAAATCATTTCCGGTTTCAAGTCCAGCGTAGAATCGTATCAGTGTATTATACAGTAAATCGTGAGCAGATATTGGACTATCGTACTCTTTATCACCAATTTTAATTTTATATCCTTGATTTTGATATTTTCCATAATTAGATAGAAGATCCACTAGAAATATAGCATCTTTTGGTGTAAAGAATTTAGCTGTAAATGGTATAATAGGACTATTTTGTCTAGCTGTCTTATCCTCAAGATAAGGCATCTTTATAGATATAGCCACCTGGCCATCTCTAAGAGATCTATCGTCTTGTATACCATGTATAGTAATACGGTCTTTCTGAGAAGGCGGTTTTATTCTACCTAAGCTGCCACGCGCTGTAACTCCAACAACTCCGACTTCGTTTCCATCACCAACAAATAATGTTTCAAGATCCTCGTCTTTTATTTGAAATGCTTCTGTAGCTGGACGCATGTTATTTGGATCATGCTATACAACACCATTAGTCCTACTCTTATTTGTAAAGACTATACGAATCTTACTTGCATCCTTCTTCTGTTTTGCGTTTTCTTGTTCGTCTATATCAAAAAGTAAAGAGTCGATCTTAAGCAACAGCGGGTTTTGCAAACGTTGGTTCGTTATTTCGGTTCCATCATCAAGTTGAGTTCTAACCTGAACCATCAACCCTCCAAATACGTGATCCAAAACACTGCCGTCGGCCATATGTTCTTTATATCGTATAGTAAGATTTATTTGCGGTCGATTTGCTCTAGCCCCTATTCTTATTGACGTATTTTGTCGTAAATACGATGGAACATTCAATTCCCATTCAGAATTCTCAATAAAGTCTGGAAGTGCTGTAACTCTCTCAAAAGCCTTTCTCTTTGCTTGATCCCATTGTACAGTATGCTTCCAAATTATATTTCCGTTTGCGTCTACGTCAAACAGAGCGGAATAGTCAATGTTGTTATACATTGTCCTAAGCTCACCTGTTTCATACCTCTTTGTAACCCTAAACTAGTGTCCTTTTCCACCAGACGGTGTTGGACCTTGTGCAGGAGCTTCTTTTTTAGCTCTAAACTGTCTTGCGTCGTTATTGAACTGTTGTATATCCTATATCAGTTTAGCTAATTCAGAAAGAACAGTGTCTTCTGGTGCAATTTCTCCATTTTTTGCTTCTTTTATTGCTTCGTTGATATTGTTCACTCTTTTTACAATATCGTTCCACATAGAAAGAAGATTTGCATCAAGCATTATAGGATTTGTTATTATATCCTGTCTAGCTTGGTCAAATTCATGGTTTATTGCATTCAACTTAGCGTCGACTTCATTCCAGTCATATGCAGACTCTGTTATCACAGAATTATCCGGTTGTATTTCAAAAAACGCGAATGGTTCCGCTTTGTCAATTTCTTTAAGTACACCATAGTCTGGTTTTCCTGTTATTGGATTATCTCCATATAGTCTTTGTAAATATATAGGAGCAATATACATCTTTCTTGGGGCTTCACCAAACATTTGTTGTATAAGCTCACCATACATAGCAAGCTGTTTAGAATACGTAGCAATCTGAGATCTATCAAACTCTGCAGACAATCCAACATTGTTTTTGTTGTACTACCGTGCCTCTTTTGGAGACATTCGCTTTTTCCAGTCTATAGAAGTAAGACTGTCTATATTTTTGTCATATGGAAGTAAACCAGATGTAGTCTTAAAGTCTATTAGATATATATTACCTTCTTTATCTACAGCAAGCATATCTGGAACGCCTGCGACATAATCACCATACTTATCGTTGCTTATAAATCCTGTAAGCAGTATTTCGTCCGTTATTACCTTTATACCTAGTTTATCAAGTTGACGTTTCTTTCTATATATAATGTCGCACAAGTCTTTAAATGTCGAATCGGACATCTTATATTTCGGTAAATTAAATACAAGTCTGTCTTGGAATATAGTTCTTGCGATGTCGTCTATTATATTTCCAGCTTCCAAATAAAATTTATTTCTATTTGAGAACGTATCATCATATGCAGCTTGTTGAGAAACAGCTTCTATAACATAATCAGCTACAGCTTGACTATTTTCGTCATGTATATATTTTACATAACCTTCAAAATTTACAGAATTTGACTTATATTCCGTAGAATCCAAGTTATAATATTCGGCAACCTTGTTGTTTCGTTCAAGCTATATTTTTCTGATTTCCTCCTGAAAAATTTCAGCAGATCTTTCTGATTTTGCTTTCGTTAACGCAGTTTGCAGTCGTTTTTTAAACTCATTATATTTTGGAAACCTTGGGTCACCCAACGGAATCCACGTGTCTATATATCCTGTATCTGGATTAGACTGAAACATTGCCATATGAACGCGATCATACACCTAAACTTTATTGTGGTCATCCAGTACAAAATAACTCCAAGCCGTAGTAAGATGATGCAATATCTTAGGATTACTAGCTACAGCGTGTTTCTTTATTTCTGCAACAACGCGATCTTGTTCTGTGGCATAAGCCCCGCGCGCACTAAAATCTCCTACTCCATCTCTTCCATCTGACTCTGGTTGATCTCCTAAAACAATTTGTAACGTCATGGGATCAATATATATTCCGTGCGTTATACTAGGCTACGTAGGATTATCTGGAATTAGTTGATCTGCCTCTACTTGTTTTACTTCTGCTAACGCATTTATGAAATCCATAAACGCATCAAATGAGTGAGATTTTGTTTCTTGCTCTTCCGGTTTAAATTCTAACGCTTTCTGATCAAGACGCTATTTAATATATTCGTAGAAAGAATACTGGAATTCTGTTATATCATACACCTCTCCAGTAGGAGCTTCTACTAAATATTTATCTTCTTCTTTTCTAATATCCCAACCGGCTTTCGCCATTGCAACTATTTGTACGGCTTTACTCACACCGTTTTCGTGAGAAAGAAGTTGTTTTTTGAGCAGACCTTTCGTCTTTTTGTTTCGCTGATTTACAAAATCATCTACCCATTGCGCAACCTATACAGCACTAATAGATCTATAGACGTCGTACATTTTAAATATCATCGACTCCATCGATTGTAAGAGATCTCGAACCATAAATTCCTGCTTCAATATCTCTCGAATTCGTCCTTTTCTGGCGTCTCTAGCAGGTTTCATGGCAGCAAGAGATTCTCTCTCTTCGGCAACAGTATCGTTTATTTGCAGCCATACGTATCTAAATCTATCGATTTGCTCGTCTGTTAGAACTGTTCCAAAATAATCAAGAAGATCATTAAATCTTTGTTCGTTTCCATCATATATAGATCCCAAGATAATAGCTTCTACCTGCTAATATGCATCTTGTTTAGCTATTAATCCTTGCCTATGTACAGAAAATCTAGGATCATACTCATAGAAAGAATTACTACGAAGATTTGCCTGTCTACGCTGTTCTATTTGTAGTTGGAATCCTTGATTATATTCTTGTTCGGTTATTCTTACTTTTTTTGCGCTATCTTTTTTAGCCCAGTACAGCGTTTTACCACGCTTTGTTTTTTCTGCATGGAACGTATAACCGTCTCTGAGAAGTTGATGTACCTTGTCTTGTGGTTCTTGTCTCGCAGCAATATTTGCTTGTTTAGTAGCTTCTAATTCTTCTCTACGTAATCTATCTGCTTCGGCCCTATCTCTAGCTTCCATTTGAGGAGTTAATTCGTCTTCTGTGTTTTCACCTTCAGAATAACCCCATTGAGGGTTCTCTTCAAGAAGCTTATCGTGCCTTTCTTGTGCTTCTTTTGCACGAGCGTCGTCGAGTATCTTTCTTGCTTTTATTTCCGCTTCTGACGGAGGAAGTACTAACTAAGACTCTTCATTTTCTCCTTCTGTATACTCCCAGTTTGCATATTCTTCGTCTGTAAAACGATGCTACATTGCGTAATCCATCTGACGATTTTCTTTGCGCTTGCGTCTGTTTCCAAGCTCAATTCTCTCTTCATCAGATATATCTGCCTATTGCTCTCTTTCGGCATCACGCTCTATTACTTTTTTAGATGTATAGAACTCTTCTTTGTCGAACGGCAACTCGCTGCCATATGCTTCTTTTTCGTTTTCGTCGTATTCGTATTTTGCATAATACGTATTACCATCCTTATCAACCTTTGGTATTACAATATACGACTTTCCGTCAAATCCAGTATAGATGTTATTGGTATTATTTACTTGGAAGTTTTCAATATAATCATCTATTTCTTGCCGGTGATTAATAAGCCTAAAGAAGTCATCTTCTACAGCCTGCTGAAGCATCATATCAGATTGTTGGTTATTGAAGTATGTTTCAACCATGTTTTTTATCTGATACACTTCCTCAGCGGTTTCTCCAGTAACAATTCTTTCTGGACTAAGCATTCTGTCAAGAATAGAAAACATTGCGGTTCTATCTTGCTTAAGACCGTCATACTGTCGATACAAGTCTTTTATTGCATTGTATAGATCAGGATCTTGTACATACTACATTACATCGTCTATAGTATCTAATGATTTATATCCTGCATCTGTACGCTCTTTGTTCATTGCCGCAAGCTCTTCTTTAAGGTGCTTTAAGAAGTCGGATTTTTTGTTTGTGAGAGATTCTAATTGAGAATATGCATTTATCTATTCAATTAACGATCCTATAGAAGACAAATAAAATATATCGTCTATATATTTGTCGTATGCATCTTTTTGTGCTTCTTTCCAATTTTCAAGATCTGTCTAATCTTGTTTTTTTGCTTCCTCTTCAACCTTTCTTTGACGCTCTTCTAGAACCTTTTTCTTTTGACCTCCAAGCTTACCTTCTGGGCGTTCTATTTGTGGAGTTCTAGCAGGTTGTGTAAATTGTATTCCTTTTTTCTCCATATAATCGGAGAAAAAATAATTGTTTTTGAGAACAGATTTTATATTGCTTATTGTATTAGCTACATCTGATATTTTATCATTTACTTCTGTAGATAATTCTTGTTGTCTTGCAATCATCGCAACTGCGGCATCGTACTTTTCTGTTCCTTCTTGTAAACCAGCAGCGTGTAGCGCCATTTTTACCAATGGGTTGTTATAAGTATTGTATACTTTCTTATAAAATTCCCTGTTTGATTCAATTGCGTCATTCGCAAATGCAGCTTCGTCCGGATTATTGTTCTCCTCTGCCTATTTATTTTTCTTTTCGTTGTATCGTTCGATATCATCAAACGCCTACATCGTTCGTTCAAAATCTTCGTAACTTCTAGAATTTCTTGCAAACTAAATGCCTCTTTTAATTTGAGCATCATCTTCTGCTTTTGTATTAAGAATCTACTGGTATATTAAATCAGACACATCCGCCTGCTACCACACACCTTTGGCGCTTTGTACAAAAGCCGGAGCACCTCCTTGCAACATAAAACCAAGAGCACCAAGTTTAGCCTCTCTCCAGATCTCTTTCTCTTCTTGTGTTACAAGAGCTGGATCTTTGAATATAAAATCCCAACTAGAACGGATACCATCCACAACATTGTCAAATAACAATCTAGGATTATATGTTCCGTACACAAATTCATTTCCAAATTTACCAGCTTTTCGCTCATGTTCACGAATAGATTGAACATCTTCTTCCCAAAACTCTTCAGACATTCCTACAATAGATCGAGTAGCCATTGATTTTGCGGCTCTTCTTACCGGATATCCCTTCGGTCCTTTCAAGAAATTGTCAGGTAGGTGTTTTCCCAGCTGGACTACAGCCCCTGTTTTGTTTCTTATATAGTCTATAACAGCTGCTGTTCTTTCTCCCTAAAAAGGACTTGCTATAGCTTTTCCAGCCTTTGCTGCAGCTTGTCCTATTTTCTCTCGCATAGGAACAAATATAGCATCTTTAATTCCTTTTCTTGCAGCAGCTTGCTCAAGCATAATAAGTTCTTCTTCTGGGATAAATTCCGCCCCGATACGCATTTCATGAGCAATATTTCCAATACCTTTAAATGCGTCTCTGAGACGTTTTGGAGACAATGCCTTACCAAATTTAGCAAGTTTAAGATAATAGGCGTCAGGTATAGTAGTAAGAGCAGCTTCTGTCCATACTCCAGGCGCAGTAGCGTTCATGTCGTAGGCCCATTGTTGGTTTGCTCCACCAATTATATCTAACATTGCGTCACGAACTTTGCGGTCGGAGAACATTATACGTCCTTCAGTAAAAGCATTTATTACGTCTTGTATATCAGCATCTTTATTACCGAGTTGTTTCCTACCATTTTCCAAGGTCTCTTTAAGAACTCCTTTGTGGTCTAGCATATTTATAAAGTCAGATACTTGATATGTCAGACCTACTTCTGCATTATTTTCATCGGTGGCTTGTGCACCTCCTGCAATAAGGTTTATTCCAGCTGCTCCTGCAACTCCTGCTGGGCCACTAGACGCAATAGCAAGGCCATATGATAGATATCTTAGGAGAGACTTTGGAGTAGACGACATTGAAGATCCTAGTAATCCTGCAGAACTAAACAATATTTTTTTAGGACTAAACAATCCCAAGTCTTGCGCAAGCTAATCTTGTAAATTATAATATTCGCTTACTTTATAATTGTTATCAATTCTATCTAAGTCTTTCTGATCATATTCTATATCTTCTGCCCAACCTTTTTTTCTATCTTCGGAGTTACTATTAAACTTAGCAAGTTTTTCTTGTATAGACGCCATTGCTTCGTTCTAACGAAGCCTGTCACCATCTTTTCTAGCTTGCCTGAACTTACGCAAATCATTTTTTATTCCTGCTAAATCGTCACGTATACCAAGATCGTATGCAAAGTCTATTCGATTTAATATACTACCAAATGCTGGTAATTTAATGTCACTAGTACGCGTGCCAGATCCAGTGAACAATGTAAATTTGTCTGGAGCGTAATCTACATCAAGAGCTCTGTTAAGTTTAGACCACATGTATGAAATCGGACCTAGTGATTCGTATGGATCATACGAGGCTAGTGCATCCAATTTATCAGATGCATGTAGTTCATACAAATATGAATCATCCCACTGTTTCTATAATCTTGTTAAACTATCATATTCATTTTTTGATAATCCTTGCGATCTTTCTTTCTGGCGCAACGCATTTATTTGAGATCTTAAATCATCTCTATATTGTACAACTTTAAGTAAATCTTCAATTCCATTCTGACCAAGAAGTTGCATTTCTTGTGTACGTTGAATTTTACCCTTACTTGTACCGATCTATATCTCATTTACTTTACGTACGAAAGAAGTAGTAATATCATCGATAAGATTTAACGGTTTTTCTTTTTCTCCTCCTGAAAATAAATACTTATAAAGATTTCCAATACTCGCTGATTTATTTGTTATTGCTTGAGTAACGGCAAGTATCCCCATTCCTATCTTTTTTGCAGTGTTTTCCCAATATCCTTGCGGCGCACCTCCAAGCTAATCTAATCTCATCTGTGCGTATTGAAACGCAAGTTCTTGAGATGTAGGCGGAGTTTTAGTAGGATTTGTCTTATCTAAGAATTCATATCCTTCTGGATATACAAGTTTGTGCCACAAATCTAACTGATTTAACTCATCTTCGTCAGATTTGTCCATTTTATCCCCTGTTAGGCCGTTTAGCCACCTTTTTTCTTTCAACATTCTACGGCGATCTTCTAGGGAATGATCTTCTTTTTCCGGAGTTATTTCTATGTCTGGTATATTATGAACTTCTTCTGGAGTCTGTGCTTTTACAGCCATAAAATTCTATGCAAACTCTGGGGCGTCAGAGTTTACATAGTCCATAAAATTACCAAATGCTGTATTTGCGTATGAGTTCTTTTTCTGCTCTTCTGCCTGTCTTATCTGGTCAGAATATTCATTCGCAGTAGACTGGTACAGTCTATTATACCAGTCGTTTGTATCTAATCTGGATCTGCCCGGAGTACTAAGTCGCGGGTCCCATCCTGGTCTGCGTCTATTCATTTTAAGGATTATTATTTTGTAAGAATTCTAAATAGTCTTCTATATCAAGGTTGTCCCAATCCATCACTGTTGGAAGTTCACTATTAGCAAATAATCCAATGTTTGCTTTTTGCTATTGTCCCATTGCCTTCATATAATTTGCATCAATAGAGCCGTAGGCACTCTAGTTATTCGATGCCAGAGCAACATTGGATTTAACATTTGTATTGTTTCCTGCAGCTATTTCGCTATTTAATCCTAGTGGCAACCACGCATTTGTTGTTATTTCTTTAGTTATGGGTTTACCTTCTTTGTCTTTGCCAGTTACTGTTACTGTACCGTTTGCATATACTTCAGTGCGTCCTTTATTAAACTTTTCCGCAATTTGTACTGCGTTATTTCCAGTGTCTGTAAGGTTGAATTTTATTTGTATATCTCCAACCATACTCTAGTCCTTTATTTCTTTTTTAATCTTATCGTATATTTCTGCAAGTCTATCGTTGTGCGTCAAATTATAATTAGAACCTATTCCATCGCTAGTAATACCTTTTGTTCCTCGTAACAATTTAGCCTCTCCAGAAGATAACACAATACCACCGTCTCTCTGTATTTGACGTTTTAGCATAGATGCCAATTGTATTCCAGTAATTCTAGAACCAAACCTATCTTTCATCATTCGTTCTACTCTTTCTGGATTGCTTGCGTATTTGGTACTATTTGTATTGAAGAAGTCCTATTGCCTTCTCAGATAAATATTACTACTGTTTGCCGCGTACTCTAATTCGTTCCAACTTGCTTGGTCTGGATTAATATACACAACCTTTCCTTTTTTATCTTTTTCTGGAACGACATTCCCATTAGCGTCTGTGGTAAGCTTCATAACAGGTATATTATTATTTCTAATAACTTGGAACAACAAGTCGTGGTGCAGACTTTCAGTTAACGAATAATTTTGATTACCTGGATTATCTTTTCCTCCATTTATAGTCTTGTTTCCATAACGAGCTCTAATCTAATCAAGTTTATCTTTGGCCGCTTTATCTGCCATTTCTCTTTGGAATGCTTGAGCATCGTTTTGCAGAGCTAACTGTTTCTTAAAGTTATAATCAGCCAGTGCAAATTGATCTGCATGTCCTTTAATTGGATCAACCTTCCATTCTTGTTGAGCACTTGCTATATTTCTCTAAAGCTATCGTTCAATGTCTTGTTGTGTATACGGAATGCCTCTAGAAGCAACTTGTTTCTCTGCCAAATTTCTATAATATTTAGAAATAGCACTGTTGTTCCAACCCGGAGTCTGGTCTCTTGCGATATTCATCAAGTCATCGTCAGTAAATAACGTGTAATCGTAATTTGGATCCAGACCAAGTCTTTGCTTTTCTTCAGCTGTGGCACTTCTAGGAGTTCTATTATTATACCACTCGTTTGTAGCCTCTTTAAGCGTCTGGAATTCAGTAGGAGATGTGGTGCCTGGATCATTAAGAGCCCACTGATTTGGGTTTTCTCCCAAGAAATTAGAGAAGTCTTTATCATATTTTCCTTTGGCGTTAAGAATGGCCATGTTCTTGAACCATTCTTTTGCATTCTCTGAACGTAATTTT
>Ga0247608_10008105_pt1 | contig 10673 bp, 3 predicted proteins | sample 176DNAGHGlowgp2_FD_193490 | JGI IMG/M metagenome (GOLD analysis project Ga0247608, IMG submission 193490) | Sheep rumen microbial communities from Palmerston North, Manawatu-Wanganui, New Zealand - 1766 DNA GHGlow gp2 | ecosystem: Host-associated > Mammals > Digestive system > Stomach > Rumen ... | reverse complement strand
ATACATTTGGCCAGTCCCCGCGCCATCTTACCATTATCTACTGAATATACAATCTGCTCAGGATAGTATTCACACTTTTGGCGTCCGTCGCCTCCAATATTGTCAATGAACACCACCTCAGGGAACTCCCTGTGTACCTTATTATATATAGAGTCTGTGATAGCACGACTTGGCTCACAGAGTGTGATATCCTGCTGGCGGACACCCCCGTCGCGAACCATTGAGCGCACCAGTGCCAAGGTGACAAAGGGTGATGAGTTCAATTCTATCGTATCGTGATGCGTAATGGCATTGTTGATGTTCAGCTTTACAGCAATCTTCTCGCCTCGTTTATAACCGCGGTTACCACGCCCGTGGGTCTTGTTGAAATGCTTGAACAAGGCTTTCCATGCCTTCTGGGGTGTGGGCTCTCCTGTCAGTTGGATGACAGCCTCAGCCATCATGGCATCGGCCTTATCCTGATCATTCCAGCGATCCTCCACCCATAATCCAGTCCTGCCATCCCACTTGGCCACACCAGGACTGTGAATCCAGGCCACACGACCCGGATGAATACCACAGCCTGTGCCTATCGGTTCGTTTGGCCCGACAAAGAGTTTGGGAAACTGGGGGTTGAACTCACCGAAGAACAGACGATCGCGGTTGACTGCATCATCCAAAAGCTGGATGGTGGTAGATGGTCCCAAATCAGGATCCTTCCATGCACGAAGTTGCCAAACCACCTTTCCTTCCTTGTCTATCTCCACTGCCTGCACAGGGGCATTGGCAGAATCCATAGGCTCCTTATTCCATTCGTTATACCAATTGTTGATAATATGGTTGCCGTTCTTCAGTCGGACCGTCTTTTGAGGCTGTGTGATGCCGAAGTCTGTTGTGTTCATCTCCCAGACGGTTTCTCCCAGGCGGGTAATCTCCTGAAGATGTCCTTTTCGTCCGGTAATCAAGAGATTTCCCTTGGGCAGTTCCTGTACAGACCAGGGTAGGAAACCTTCCCAACGGTCAACTTCCTTACCATTGCTGTTGTACTCATGAATACAGCCCAATGCCATATTCGCTATGAGAAGTGTACCACGAGAGGTGAGGCGCGCATTGCGGAACTGGCCATGAACAGACCCTTTTTCTGATGTCGGCAATTCAAACTCCCTCACAATTCGCTTCGACGGAATCTCCATCACCACCCCCTTGGCAGGCTTACCGTTTTGGATAAACACCACATGCGTTTGGCCGATAGGCTGGATGGTGTGAATCTCCGTACCCTCTGGAGCGCCATACTGCCAAACGGTCTGACCGTCTTGTGTCACCTCGGCTATGCCATATTGATGAGCCATAAGGATATGCCCGTCTGTCATCAAAACGGCATCGCTGATCTCCCCCCGCCTTTGTTTATCTTCAAAAGTCCAAGACACATGTCCATCCTTGACGATGAACATTCTCATTCGCTTGCTTTGCCCGGCATAGAAGAAATGATGCCTGGCAAGGCTCATATCCACATCCTGCGCCAGCATACCCAGCGCCAGCATTAACAATAATGATAATGTAACTTTTCTCATCTTACTCTTTATTTTTGTTGCAAATATAATCAAATTATTCTAAATTCACTCTGTTTTTTATGAAAAGTCCTCATCACTGTCGCTACAGCATGAGGACATTTCTTCTAACTAATTTTAACTAACATGTAACCAATAGTTTTTCTCTCGGCAAAGGTACTCATAATCTGCCACATCCTACCTGTAGAAATCCGTCAAAAATAGTACAGAAATCTGTCATTTCTCGTCTTTTACTCAAAAAGAGGCAGGAAACACTTTGTTACCTTATTATTTTTATTTATTTTTGCAACAGAATACAAATGACAGGTATGTTTCGTCGTCTTTTCCATTTCATAACGATTATCGTATGGTCTCTTTCTGTTGAAGCTCAAGAGTTCCATGCTTCACGACATATCACTTCTGCCAGTGGACTGTCGAACGACTTTGTAATCTCACTGGCTATCGACGGGAATGGCTATGTATGGGTAGCCACAGAAGCCGGAGTGAACAGGATAGCAGGAAATGTTTGTCAACCATTTCCCTTGACAGAACAAGTTTCCGGGCATCGCATTACCGCCCTTTACTGGCACGAACCGTCAGATCAGATGCTGATAGGCACGGAGAACGGGTTGACTATCTATAATCCAAAATCAGGCACAACACGACAACTTACCGATAAGGAAGGATTAGCACCTTCAAGTATCAATGCCATTGTCAACACTGACAATGAAGATTTGTGGATTATACATGGTAATGGGCAAGTATCAAGGCTAAATGGTCGCACATTTCAGATTACCAATATCAAACTAAGCCAGCCCCATAGCAACCGCTGCGCATTAGATGATAAAAGGGGCAATCTCTATATTGGACATAGTAGAGACGGTATGACGGTTGTGAAGCAAAGTGATGGCACTTCTATTAATTATCAGCATCATCCAAACAACCCTAATAGTCTGCCTGGAAATAATGTCCGTTGTATCTATCAAGACACCTACTACCGTATCTGGGTTGGAACGGATAGAGGTCTGGCTCTCTTTCACCCAGAAACGTCGTCTTTTTCAAAGGTCACACCTTTGCCTAATGACCATGACGACAATGTTTATGACATTCTGCAAGTGAATGATAGTACACTCTGGGTGGCTACTGATATCGGCGGGATAAAAGTGGTTAGGCCCAATCATATTGGAAAAGACGGTCATTTGCACTATGATACCACAACCATAAAACTCACATCGCTTAACACACGATGCCTCAAACAAGACGAATACGGAAACATCTGGGTTGGCAACCATAGTACAGGCGTGGATTTTATCAGTATCCTAAAATCAGACTTCAACCTGTTGGACTATAAAGATCCAGAGAATGATTACTACCCTGTTAATTCTATTGTAAAAGATACAGGACATGGTTTCTTGGTTGCCAGCGAAACAGAACTTACACAATGGCAGAATGGTAAGATAACGGGGCGGTGGAGTTACAAGAATAAAACACGCAGGGCATTCCATTCCCCTCGTTGTATGATGGTAGATCATTGGGGGCATGTATGGATAGGTCTCGACGATCAAGGCATATATCGTTTTGACAAAAAGGATGGTCGCTTCTCTCATGTCGGGATGAGTCCTGAAGGTTCTGATATTCACACCTTTGCGGAAGATACCGATGGGAGTATATGGATAGGGGGAGAATTCGGAATATATAAATATATTGATGGGAAGGTTTCTCGTCAGGAGACCATTAGTCAGATTGTCCGAGCTCCTGCCACTTGCATTCTCAATACCGCCCCTCATCAGTTATTCATTGCTACACTTGGCGATGGCATATACTCCTATAATATGAAGACAAAGACCTGCCGGCATCTGAATGTTCAGAATGGACTTCCTTCCAGTAAAATCAACCAGACCATCCGAGATCAGCATCAAGGTCTCTGGCTGGCGACAGATGCAGGTCTTGTTTATTTGGAGGACCCCATCAATCTGACGGGCATCAGAATCTTCAGTCAGGAACATGGGCTGGCCGACAATCATATTTTAGCTTTACAGCAAGATCATGATGGGAGAATATGGATGTCGACATATTCGGGAATCTCTTGTTTTGTGAAAAGCACGGGCAAATGCCATAACTATAATCATCAGGAAACTCGGGTGTCTGGTGGCTATATAAATGGAGCGGCCATGACCGATGCCGACGGAGCCATCTATTTCGGATCGGCTTTTGGCGCCTGCTATTTCAAACCAGAACAATTAAATGACCAGATGGAGATGTCAGACGTACAGATTGTGACGTTTGAAGCCTATAATCCTGTAGGGCGGAATACAGAGATGATTCAGCTGACACCTGACTCCCAAAGGTGTATCCATACCACATATGAACAGAATACCATTCGCCTGACATTTACTGTACGGAACTACGCACAGAAAGACTTTGTGGAGTATTCCTACATGATGAAAGGGATGGATGGAAAATGGTATAATATCGGCAATGACCATGATGTAGTCTTCCGAGGACTGCGCCCAGGGCACTACACCTTTATCTTAAGAGCAAAACTCAGAAGCCAGGATTGGGGTGATGCCAAGGAAACACAACTCGAAATATATATCGCTCCTCCTCTTTGGCAAACATGGTGGGCCTACCTGCTTTATGCACTGATGATGATCTTATGGGGTACATGGCTCGTGCGTTCCTACAAAAACAAATTGGCTTTGCGCGCTTCACTTGAACTGGAGAAACGAGAAAACCAGCAAAAACAGAATATGAACGAGGAACGTCTCCGATTCTTCACCAACATCACCCATGAGCTGCGTACACCCCTGACACTCATCCTTGGGCCGCTTGATGATCTGATGGATGACCGGCAACTGCCAGCATCAAGCCGTCGACTGGTAGCCATGATCCAGAAGAGTGCCAAACGGCTACAAAGACTCATCAATGAAATCATGGAGTTTCGCAAAACCGAGACACAGAACCGCCGACTCACCGTGGCACGAGGTGACATCGGTCAACATGTGCGTGAGATTTGCCTGAACTACAAAGAACTCTACCGTAATCCCAAAGTTCAGTTTGTTTACAATATCGCTGAAAATCTGCCATCCGTCTGGTTCGACTCGGAAATCATCACGACCATTCTGAACAATTATCTGTCGAATGCCATCAAATATACGGAACAAGGCAGTATCACTACCACTGTACAGGCAGAAGCCGACAGATGTATCAGAATCTCCGTGGCAGATACAGGATATGGCATTTCCCCCGACGCACTACCCCACATCTTCGAACGCTATTATCAAGCCAACGGTAGTCATCAGGCCTCAGGTACGGGAATCGGCCTTGCCTTGGTAAAGTCGCTGGCCGACCTCCACGAAGCTCAGGTCAGTGTAGACAGCCATGAAGGACAAGGCAGTCGGTTTACCCTTTCATTAGACATCCACAACAACTATCCCAATGCTCTTCACAAAGAAGATCAGGAAAATGAAGAATTAAGAATGAAGAAAGAAGTGTTTCCTTCGGCTCCTTTACTTCTTGTGGTGGACGACAATGCCGACATCCGTCAATACATTGCCGACTCCTTCTGTGATGACTTCCGCATCAGTCAGGCTACGAACGGAGAAGAAGGGGTTCAGATGGCCAAGGAACAAATTCCAGACATCATCATCAGCGATATTATGATGCCGAAGCTAAACGGCATCCAGCTTACCCACCAACTAAAAGAAGATATCCGCACCAGCCATATCCCCATTATTCTTCTGACTGCCAAGAATACCGACGAAGACAAGGAAGATGGCTATGACAGTGGTGCCGACTCATACCTGACAAAGCCATTTACTACCAAATTGCTGGCCAGTCGTATCCAGAACTTACTCACTTCCCGCCGCCGCTTGGCAGAATACATCACACATCACCCTGAAATGGCTGAAGAGGATGCTTCTTCTACCGTCACTCCACAATTAGGACGCTTAGACAGAGAGTTTCTTGACAAGCTGAATGGCATCATCCGCGACAACGTGATGAGTCAGGATATCGACCTGCCATTCATCACTGATAAGATGGCGATGAGCCATAGTACCTTCTACCGTAAGGTGAAAGCCCTGACAGGCTTGACCGCCAAGGAATATATCCGGAAGTTCCGCTTGCAGCACTGCTACCACTTGCTCGAAAGCGGTGAGTATAATGTCAACCAGGCAGCCATGATGACTGGTTTCAACCAGATGGCACACTTCCGGGAGACATTCAAAAACGAGTTTGGCATCCTGCCATCAGAAGTCATCAAAAGAAAGAAATTATGAAAAGAAACCTGCTGATAACTTTATCATTTGTCATTTATCATTTATCATTTAGCCCTGCAAGGGCGCAGCAAAACGTCAGGGACTTCGGTGCTGTAGGAGATGGTCGGCATATTGACTCACCGGCCATCAATGCTGCGATACAGAAGGCTGCAAGCAATGGAGATACGGTGGTTCTGCCAAAAGGTATCTGGTTATGTTATTCCCTCCACCTTGAAAGCGGTGTCACCCTGCGATTAGAGAATGGAGCTGTTCTGAAAGCAGCCCCAGTGACAGATACAGAGGGCTACGATGAGGCAGAACACAACAGCTCCAGTTATCAAGATTTCGGACACAGCCATTGGCACAACTCATTGATTTGGGGTGAGAATCTGCATGATGTCACATTGGATGGCGAAGGACTTATCGACGGAACCGGCGTCCTCTCTCGAGGAGAACCGCGACGTAACTATACAGGAAAGCCTTGGGCCAATAAAGCATTGGCACTTCGGGATTGTCAGAGAGTGACCATCCGTGGGGTGAGTTTTCTCAACTGCGGACATTTCGCCATGTTACTGACAGGGGTCGACGACCTGCTCATAGAAAATGTCAAGGCTGATTCCAATCGCGACGGATTTGATATCGATTGTTGCGAACGGGTCATCATCAGGAATTGTCATGTAAACACCCTCAATGACGACGCTATCGTTCTGAAATGCTCATATGCCTTGGGGCGTCCTAAACCCACAGAGCACGTCCTCATTGAGAACTGCCACGTCAGTGGCTATGACATTGGCACGTATCTTGATGGCACAAAGACAACGAATATGCTCAAGGCTCCTGATGGCGATGGTCCGACAGGCCGGATCAAACTCGGCACGGAGAGCAATGGAGGATTCCGTCATATTACCATTCGCAATTGTACTTTTACCCATTGCAGAGGTTTGGCTCTCGAAACAGTTGATGGGGCAGCCATGGAGGATATCAATGTCAGCGATATCACGATGACAGACATCTGCAATTCACCTATTTATATAAGATTAGGTGATCGTATGCGGGCTCCAGAGGGATTCCATTCCTCTACTGTCGATCATATAAGCATCCGCAATATCCGTGTTGCAGATGCCGACAGCCGCTACGCCTGTCTGATAGCTGGTGTCAGGAATCATCCCGTCCGTAATGTGCGGATCGAAAACCTGAACGTACAGTTCAGAGGGGGCCTGACGCTTGATGACGTCAGGGAGCAGCGGGGCCGGAATCCCTTCTTTATACCAGAAGCCCGTAAAGCCACAGAGAGGGGCGAAGCCAACTATCCCGAGCCCTCTGCCCACGGCATTCAGCCTGCCTGGGGCTTCTCCATCAGTCATGCAGAGAATATCTACCTGAAGAATATCCATTTGGAAACCATTCATCAAGATGAGCGGCCTGCTTTCTTTATGAAAGAGACCAAAAACATCCGCCGTAAGAAGGTTAGTACCCTAAATCCAATCAAGTAGAATGGCGTAGTGGTAAGGTTTGTTACCATCGATGGTATACTGAGGTAACGTGGGCTGCCCCCAAGTATCTACACCACCGACTCCATGGACGTTCTGGTCGATGTTCAGATTAACGAAACGACCACGTTTGATTTCGTGGGGATGACTGGCAGCTTCCAGATCCTCCTCGCCATAGTCCCAGGCTCGGATACAGAGAGGCTGAAGACCATCGATTCGGAGTGTCTTTTTATCAGTACCAATTTTCAGCCAACGGACATCTGTGCGGCAGCCATTGTCCTGCGGATGGATGTACTCCGTTTCGAACTCGCTGAGCGACGTCTGGTAACGTCCAACAAAGGCACTACGCTTACGATCCGGATAGTTCTCCCATGGCCCACGACCATAATATTCAATGTTGGTATAGTCAGCTGGCAGGCGCAGGCGCATACCGAATTTCGGCAGCAGGGGGATATCGGTAGCCGTAGGACGATAATCCATATCCACCTTGATGCGACCGTCTTGGATGATAGTGTAGGTAACGGTCAGGACTGCTCCCACAGAGAGCGTTGTCTCGCTGATGATTTTAAGTCCTTTATCGCTGGCTTCCGTGCGGAACGATTTGCTGGTGCTCTTAGCTGCAATATCTCGCCAGATGCCGGAATGCTCTGCAAAATGAGCGGCATGCTGATTGTCGTTTTCCGGTTTCCAGAAATAGGGTTCTAACGGTCCGCTGAGCCTCTCCTCGCCATCAACCATCCAACTGATAAGCTTACCAGAGCTATCAATGGTAACAGTTCCCCGATCGGTGTAGGCCACGAGACCTTTTCCCGTCTTTTGCACTGTCGCTGGTGTGTCCCCAAAGGCAGACCAGAATTCTTCTGGCTTCAGGATGAATTGTTCACGGGCAATGGTAAAGCCCTCCTGTGCCCAAGGTGTATCCTGATGCAGACGGGCATAGACATTCAGTATCAATTCCGGCTCATTATAGGGGTAGTAGGGATAAGGAATCCCGAACTTGTCGCCATAGAGAATAGGGATATTGCCAGATACCAGTTCACCGTTGTAATAGACTTCGCAATAGTAATCATATTCGTTGAGATCGGTAAAGAAATCCCGATTGATGATACGGATGGAGTCTCCTTCTTGTTCGAACGCGATAGGCTGGTAGACATATTGCACCTCGTAATAATGAGGATGGGGCTTGCGGTCAGGACCAATCAGTCCGTTAATGCAGAAAGGTCCGTCGTTGGGCTGGTCGCCGAAGTCACCGCCATAGGCATAATATTTCACGCCTTTGCTTATCTTCTCAATGCCTTGGTCTACCCAGTCCCATACAGCTGCGCCAGCGATGCTGCTATCAGCATAGATCACATCCCAATACTCCTGCAGATTACCCATCGAGTTACCCATGGCGTGGGCATATTCACGGGCAATAAGCGGCTTCTCACTTTCCTTTTCGGCTTCGGCCTTCAGCACATCGGGCGTGGGATAGCCGAAGTCGTGGAGAGCGGAATAACGCGGATGACAATCGTAGAATGGCAGACGTGTTGAATCAAGGCGGCAGACGGTGTCGTACATGGCCTGGATATTCGGACCTATGCCACCTTCGTTACCCAGACTCCACAGGATGACGCAAGGGTGATTGAAGTCACGCTTCACCAGCGACTCAGCACGGTCCACATGGGCCTGCTGCCATGCCAAGTCGTGCCCCATCTCCTCGTTGGCATAACCATAGCCGTGACTCTCCTGATTAGCCTCATCCATCACATAGATGCCCCAGCGGTCGCAGAGTTCGTAGAGGTATTCGCGATCAGGATAGTGCGAGGTGCGCAGGAAGTTGATGTTGGCCTGTTTCATCAAGCGGAGATCCTGCTCGTAGGTGGCATCATCGACATAGCGGCCTGTACGCGGATGGTGATCATGACGATTCACGCCACGCAGTTTCACGTTCTTGCCGTTAATCTTGAACACCTCGCCAACACACTCTACTCGTTTCACGCCCAGATGATTATCGAAATGTTCGAAGACCTCCTCCACAGGGGTGGTTTTCAGTTCAATACTGAAAGGATAGAGGTTGGGCTTTTCTGCCGACCACAAGCGGGGTTTATCTATCGAATAGGTGATCTTCACATGGGTGGTATCACCTGCAGCAATGCTCCTCAGGAATCCCTCCTTCATCTTGCCTTCGATTTTCAAGACGGCCTTAATGTCCTTGACTTCCTGCTTGCCTGTATTGCAAACAGCGATGTCAGCCGTCACATGAGCCTTAGAGAAATCCGCATTAGGCACAGCCGTCACATGATAGTCGGCAACATGCACCAACGGTCTGACCCATAGCTGTACACTGCGGAAGATGCCCGATAGTCGCCACATGTCCTGATCTTCCAAATAGCTGCCATCACTCCAACGATACACCTCTACAGCAAGTTTGTTAAGTCCCTCAAGAGCATAGGGTGTAATATCAAACTCTGCAGGCGACATGGAGTTCTGGCTATAGCCCACCTTCTGACCATTCAGCCAGACATAGAAAGCAGAATGAACCCCGCCAAAGTGCAGGATGAGATTCTTGCCAAGCATATTCTTGTCGATATCGATGAAGGTCACATACGACCCTACAGGATTGCGGTTCTCGTAGGCAGTCCAGTCTTGTGGCGGCTCGGAAGTCACACTCGGACGGTTACGCTGGAAGGGATAGCTGATGTTAGTATAGATAGGTGTGCCATAGCCCTGCATCTGCCAATTGCCCGGCACGTTGATTTTGTCCCATCCGCTCACATCGTAGTCGTCTTGATAGAACAAGACAGGTCTCTCCTCGGGGTTGGGGCTCCAATGGAACATCCACTCTCCGTCCAGGCTTTTGATTTCCTTATGCTTCTTCTGCTTCGACGGCAGTTGTAAGGTTGCGTGATACGGCAGTTTGTTAATACCCAACACGGCAGGATTCTCCCAGTCATGTGATTGCGACTGTGCTGAGAAACTCAGCGTCAAGGCGGCTAAAATCAATATCTTTCTCATCGTCTTTATTTTGTTACTACTTCAAAATCCCCGAAAGCCATTTTGGCTACAAAGATACAAAAAAAGCTTATAAAAGCGAAGCTATTTGGGGAGAATTAACGCAAATCGGCCTATAATAAAGGTAAGACGGGGAAAGCATGATTATTTTCAAGACGAGAGAATTATGCTTCAAAGACTAACTTCTGGAACTATCTGGCCATCGAGGAGGTTGATAATACGCTGGGCATAGCCAGCATCGCGCTCAGAGTGCGTCACCATCAGGACGGTGGTTCCTTCCTGGTTCAGTTGGGTGAGCAGTTGCATTACCTCCAGACCATTCTTGGAGTCAAGGTTACCCGTAGGCTCATCGGCCAGGATCAGCTTGGGGTTCATCACGACGGCACGGGCAATGGCGACGCGTT
>Ga0247608_10008103_pt1 | contig 10676 bp, 6 predicted proteins | sample 176DNAGHGlowgp2_FD_193490 | JGI IMG/M metagenome (GOLD analysis project Ga0247608, IMG submission 193490) | Sheep rumen microbial communities from Palmerston North, Manawatu-Wanganui, New Zealand - 1766 DNA GHGlow gp2 | ecosystem: Host-associated > Mammals > Digestive system > Stomach > Rumen ... | reverse complement strand
AGCCATCCTGATCTTCCTTAATGGTCTTCACTACATAGAAGAGCGGCGCCCCCTTCCCTATTTCCTTGTATGTTTTGCTGCCCTGATGTTCCATCTGTCAGCATTCATCTATTTCCCGCTCTATTTCTTCCTCCATCGTCCGATCAACCGTTGGGTCTATCTCACCCTATTCATCATTGGCAACCTCATCGTCCTCTTTAGGGTGCCTGTCCTTTCGGTGGGAGCCACAATCGTTGCACAACTTATCGGAGGCAAATTAGCGGTTATGGTCAAGTCCTATCTTGAGGACCAGCACATGGCAGCGCTCAGTTTCAACATCTCCATCGGTTCGCTCGAACGTCTGGGCACAGGTTTGATTATCTTCTATTATTGGGACAAAATCAAGGCAATTCGACCAGCAAACGTTATGTTCATCAATGCACTTGTCATCTTCTTCACCTTCTACTTCTTCTTCAGCGAGGTGCGCGAAGTGGGCAAGCGTCTCGCCGACCTGTTCGTCTTTGGTTATTGGATCATCTGGCCCGACCTCTTCGAATGCTTCAAGCAACGCTCCCTCAAGATAGCTTTCGGCGTCTTCCTCACCATCTACTGCATCCTCAAGGTCATAGGCACCGTAGGCTATCCCAATACAAAATACGAAAACATCCTCACGGGTTACACCTATTATCACCAGCGCCTCCATCAACACCAGGAGGATGCCAAGGTAGTCACCAAGGCACAGCAAGGCGATGGGCAGTAGGTCAATTAACAATTAATAATTAACAATTAACAATTGATTGCCCTTTTCCGACAAATCAGAAAACTCCGATTAATCCGATTACTCCGATAACTCCGATAACTCCGACAATGCTAAACCTAGATAACGAACGCCGCCAAGGCCTGGGCACCATAAAGTACCGCTTCTTCCAGATCAACTGGATCAAGACGTTGTGGTTCAACTTCAAGGCCCTCCCGATGCGCTACGCCCTTCGCATTCCCATCCTTATCTCTTGGAATGTCAAGGTCCGTTCCGTGGGTCGCATTACCATCAGCGATCCAGTCACACCCGGTATGATATCCATCGGCGTTATCAAGATCGACCCCTGGGAGACCAACGCTGACCAGATAATCTTCTGCAACGAAGGGCACATCACCTTCGGCGGGCGCACCAAGATACATCCTGGCGTAAGGCTCACTGTGCAGCCCAATGCAGAACTCACGCTGGGCGAACGTGCCCTCTTCGGTTGCAAGTGCCGCGTCGTCTGCGCTCGCAGCATCACACTGGGCCACGACGTTCGTTTCTCGTGGGAATGCCAATTATTTGACACCGACTTCCATTTCCTTACCAACCTCAACACGGGACGCGTCCATCCCCGCCAACTGCCCGTCCGCATTGGCGACAATGTCTTCATCGGCAACCGCTGCACCCTCGGTAAGGGGACCATCCTCCCCAACGGATCGGTCGTATCCTGTTGCAGCAAGCTCTCGGGCGACTATTCCGCAGATGGCGAGAACATCCTTATTGTCGGCAATCCTGCTAAAGTGGTGGGCAAAGGCTTCAGTATGGGCAGTGGTTGGTATCCCGAAGCAGAAGCCCAGCTTGCCCAGCAAATGGAACAAATGCCATAACAACCATCCGCGTCGTTGCAATGCATAGAACGATACTCTTCATCCTGACTACATTCATTTTCGGTCAAGTATATTCACAAAACATACTTGAAGGCAAGCGTGTGCTTTGGATTGGCACGTCTATCCCCGCGCATTGTACCTATCCGAAGAATGCCTGCGAAGCGCTTGGAATGACGTGCCGGAACCACTCCATCGGCGCATCGTTCCTCTCTATTCGACCATTCAGTCCCGATGATGAGATCGAAGACCATACGGGCTATGCCCTTTCGATGAGTTCTGCTGAGAAAGAAGAACTCTATCAGCCCTGGCTCCAGGAAGGACGCATCGACAGACACCGACTCGATGTCTGGAAGTTCTCCAGTTACGACCGACGCATTATCGAATATCTTGACTCCACAGATATCATCGTCATCGATCATGGCTTCAACGACGCCAACAATACTTTGCAAGCCGAATACGAAAGGGGCAGAGATTCTGTCGATTGGAACTCAGAGGACCGAAGCACATTCATCGGGGCATTCAACTATGTCTATAATAGAATCAAAGAAATAAAGCCCGAGGCTATCGTCGCCATCGGCGGATATTTCCAGAACACGTGTTCCGTAATGCCCCGTGGCCTTTATGTAAGCGAAGTCTCGACCTGGATTGCCGAACACTACGATCTTCCGCTTCTCGACATTTGGAATTATACTGATGTGCCCGACGGCTATATGCCCAATTCCGCCGAATATATCGAAAACCTGAACCAAACCTATGGTAAAGAGTTTTATCCTCGATGGACCGATGACGAGGGGAACATCACCTATTACCAGATGTATTGTCCCGACGGCATTCATCCTTGGTCTGACCCGACAGGCCATTCCGATCGTGTGCTCGACTCCATCTTCACCACGATTATGCCCTCTCGGCTCGAACCTTACCTCCGTCATCCTGCATCAAATCTGATGTTCAACGAACTGATGCCCAACAACATCGAGACGTTGCTCTACAATCATCACTATCCCGACTCTTGGTTCGAACTCTATAACCCCACTTCCCGCGAAATCAACCTCCGCAACTGGCGTGTCAGCTATCGCAACGATTATTCCTCAGCCTATACCATCGACCACTTCAAGTATGTTCCTGCTCAAGGCCATACATTTATCTGTTGCGACGGGCGCGACGACCATTGGGAGCACACGGACTTTACGCTCGACCACAACCACGGAGGCGCACTCTATCTGTGGAACCCTGATGGCAACCTCGTCGATTCTATCCATTATCCGGCAAACATAGGTCCAGACGTTTCCTACGGCCGCATTCTCGATGGTACGCCTCATTGGCAGTTCAAACGGTTTGCAACACCTGAAAACACCAATATTTCCGATGGCTCGACGTTCGAGTTGCCTATACCTACTATTCGCCAGACAAACGACGGCATCGAAATATACGTCGAAACCTTCGATGCGCCCGCCGACACCTATATTTATTATACGCGCGATGGCAGCACGCCTACTCTCTCCTCGCAGCACGTTGCTCTAGGAAGCCCGCTTCTTCTCCCCAATGAGAATAGTCAAGTGGTCAAGGCGCGGCTTATGAGTCCTTATGCCCAACCCTCGCCAACGGTCACTCGCTCGTTCATCCATCATCCGCGCCCCACTTCCCTGCCCATCATTTCCCTCTCGACAGACAATAACAATCTGTACAGCGAAGAAGACGGCATCCTGATTGGTAGCGATTGGAGTGACAACTGCTTCAAGCAATGGGAACGTCCCATCTATCTCGAATACTTCGAGCCTGCCGATAGCCTTTCTCTTGAACTTGGCCAAAGGGAACAACAACCGTCCCTCAGCCAACTTGTTCAAGCCACCACCTATGGCCAGGCGTCGCTGCTCTTTTCGCAAAAATCTCTTCGTATAGAAGCACTCGGACGTTATGGCAACGACCATTTCAACACCAGCTATTTCTGGCCTTCTAAGCCGCAAGTCCAAAAGTCGCGTGCTTTCCTGCTACGCAATGGCGGCGACCGCTGTATCGACACCCGCTTTGAGGATGCCTTCGTGCAGGAACTCTTTGGCCGGCATGTCGAAGATATCGAATACCAAGCATATCGACCCGTAATCGTCTATATCAATGGACAATACAAGGGAATCTACGAATTGCGCGAATCGGAAGACGAAGCTTGGGTTGAAAGCAACAAGGACATAGACCTGGATGATATTACGCTGATCAAAAGCCTTACCTCCAATGATGAAAGTTATAAACCCGTTCTGGAACTCATTGCCAACGATGAAGCCACGTTGGATGATTACGCAAAGCTGATCGATATCCCGCTCTTCATCAATTACCTCTGTGCTGAGACCTTTGCTACAAATGACAATTTTCCGCACAACAATATCACCCTCTGGCGAAACAAGAATTCCTTTGCTGAGGAAACTGAGGGCGGTTTCCACGCCTTGCTTCGCAATCTCGATTACGTCTCCACGACCTCCAATCGCACCAATTGGCTCAACTATCTGACCTGTTTCGGCGACGATGCCGTCTCGGTGCGTAATCGCGAAGCACACCAGTTGTTCATCCGTCTGCTCAACCTCCCCGAGTTCCGTGATGAGTACATCAACCGAATGATGGTTTATCTGGGCGATTTCTGCAAACCTTCGATCACACTTCCTATGGTCAAAAGGATGCGTGACGAAATAGCTGACGAAGTGGCTCCTACCTTCGACATTATGACCGAAAGCGTCGATTACGAACGCGACTTCTTGCAGGTAATCGACAATCGGCTCATCCCCTATTGTCAGATTCGTCCTCTTCTGCTCTACGGCAACATCAACAGCACCTTCCACCTCAATGGAGTCTATCTTATGACCGTACAAGGAGCCGACAGCATCAACGGCATTCGTCTTACTGAAGGGGATTTCGATGGTTGCTGCTTCTATCCGAAGCCAGTTACGCTCAGCGCCGACTCGCTCTACGGATGGGAACTAACGGTAACACATACCGATAGTACAAGGAACACCTATCGTTTCGAATCCCCACGCATCACGTTCCTGCCTTCCGACTTTGGCGATGATCTGGACGCTTTCGATTGCACCATCAAGCCACTCTCTGAGATGGCGTTGGACAAGGTTCCCGTCAACAAGAGTAGCAAACCAGTTCGATATGACATATTTGGACGTCCAACACGCAACTCCAACTTTCAAATCATCATCGAACCCGACGGAACTACCCGAAAACTAATTACAATTAACAATTAATAATTAACAATTAACAATTTATTATTTACAAAATAATAAACTTATGAGCACAAGACCTCAGCAGATGGCCAGCGGATCGTTCTGGAATGCGATGGAACGTTTCAGCACAATGGGCATCCAACTCATTTGTACGTTCATATTGGCACGATTCCTGACGCCCAGTATGTTCGGACTGATGGGTATGCTTGTAGTCTTCACGCTCATTGGAAATACCATCACCGAGTCGGGGTTTAGCCAAACATTGATCAACGAAAAGGAAGTGAGCAGGCAAACCTTGAGCACGGTATTCTGGACGAATATTGCCCTCTCCTTACTCATCTATTTCATCCTTTGGTTTGCTGCTCCTTTCATAGCAGGTTTCTATCACGAGCCCATTCTTACCGATGTAAGCCGCGTCACGTTTCTGGTCATCCCGCTTGGTGCATTAAGCATCATCCAGTTCACGCTTTGTAGTCGAGGCTTGGAGTTCCGCAAGATGTGCATCATCTCGATAACAGCTTCTATCATCAGTTGCATTATCGCCATCATTTGGGCTTGGCACACCCACAGCATATGGGCTCTTGTCGTTCAGAATGTGATGTCCTACGCACTTCGTGCCCTTGGCTTCTGGCTTACCACAAAATTTCGTCCGGCACTTACTTTTGCGAGCGATGAATTGCGACGACTCTTTGCTTTTTCGCGCAACCTGCTCATCACAGGACTAATCGGCAACATCTTCAACAATATCTACACGCTGCTTATCGGACGCTTTTATGGAGCAACACAAGCCGGCTACTTCGTGCAGGCCGATCGCATCCGTCTTGTCACCTCCAACAGTATGACACAGGTGGTTCAAAGCGTCAGTTACCCCATTCTTTCGCAAATCAATAACTCCTCAAACCCTTCAAATCCTTCGAACTCATCGAACTCTTCAAACCCTTCAAACTTCTCAAACCTTTACCAGCCCTATCGTCGAATCATCCTCGTCACCCTCCTCTTCGTTGGTTTTCTGATGACCTTATTGATGAGTGTCAGCGAAGACCTTATGCAACTCCTTATGGGAAGTGCAGAATGGCGAGTGGCAGGACAATATCTGATGGCTTTGGGTGTTGTAGGTATCCTTTATCCGCTCCACGCTGTCAATCAAAACATCCTGCTTGTCAAAAAGATGGGTCGTACTGTGCTTTGGATAGAAATTGCTCGTCGCGCGTTAATGATCGTGCTCATCGTTGCAGCCCTGCAATTCGGAGTAGAGGTGTTTGTGTGGAGTTACGCACTCTATTCATTTCTACTCATCTTCCTCAACCTTTACGTCTGCGGTCGTCCTATCGGCTATAACCTTAAGGCCCAATTGCGTGACATCAGTCCCATCCTCATGGGTTTTCTCCTGATGATAGTCGTTGCTGAATGCAGCAATCACATCCTTTCAATGCAAAATCTTATCCTGCGATTCACCATCACTCTCTCACTCACGCTAATCGTAGGACTCCTTTACTTCCATCGTCATCCATCGTTCCGCGAAGCACATGACTTGGCGACTCAGCTTCTGAAATCGAAGTATAATCAAATTAAGCCATAAATGTTTAGAAAGAAAAAGATAAAAGTATGACCAACCTTCGTCAAGATTGGTCATACTTTTGTATTAATCGTAAATGCTGCTTGCTAAGCAATTGATGTCAAATCAATAGCCATAATTGTTTGTTCCCGTCCAATCATCACTATATGAAAGAGGGAACGAAACACCATCGGAGAAGAAGTATCCCGAGTAGAGGCTGATATAACCGGCTTGGACTTGAACTTCATTAAGCGTTTTGGCAGCAATTTCGCTATTGTTCGAATCCAATGCCGTCAAGACTATATCACCGACATATCCAGAAGATGGAACAAAGGTGAACAAATTAAACGCAATAGTTTTACTACCAGCATATTGGGCGACATTGTACGAATAATTGATGTCGGTTTCCGATTCGACACCCGACATGGTCTTCAGATCAAACACCTTGCTCAATCCAGGAGCTTCAATCGTCATCGTAGAAACATTGGCTGGCAATTTGTCCAAAGTCTTCACCTGTACATTGGCGATAACTAAAGGCAAAGTAATATCTTCGATCGTTGTGTTCTCATTCACCTCAATGTTGAGATGATAAGCCCAGGTATAACTGAGGGCAGTACGATCTGTGGGCCAGGTTACTGTCAAATCGGCAGTACTGAAGGAAGACCAAACATTTTCGGCAGCGACAAAATAAATGTCATGCGTGCCATAATCAAGAGGCAAACCAAAGGCGGCAAGCGAATTCTTGATGCTCGTCGTAACCTTGTCACCGAGTTTGTCGATTACAAGAAGATTACTGGGTTCTTTAATAGCTCGGGTCATCGAGGTTTGTTCGACACCATCCAACTCAAGATTAAAAGTTACCACTTTGTTGTTGACTGACAGCTCTTCGTCCGAGTTTTGATAACATGAGGCAAAAGCTAATGACAGAAAAAGACTGGTTAATGCTAGAGTTTTTTTCATAATAAATTATTTTAAGGGTTATATTAGAATGAATTAATGCATAAAGATAATCATTGTACAGATAATTAACTATTTTCAAAGATTTTAAGGATAAATTTGTTTTAGTAATATAAGAATAGTATTTATCAAGGGGGAATAGAGCATTCCTTTCAATTCAAGAACTTATGAATAGTAGAAAATTTACTATTCCCCCTTAATGATACCATCAATATTATTTCTTTTCAGCCTCCTTGATGTCGATGATCACGACGCGGTTGAGGTCATTCTCCTGGAAAGGCTGAACCTTGTCACCATAGGCACGGCTTTCGATACGTGAAGCTGGTACGCCATACGAGCCTGTAAGCACATCGACGATGGTTTGGGCTCGACGCTCCGAAAGACGCTGGTTGTAGTTAGGATTACCCGTCTCGCGGTCGGCATAGCCCTTCACGAGAACGGTTCCAATCTCGTGGTCACGAATAAAGTTGCTCAGACCACGCAGTTTTGCATCCTCCGACGGACGGATTTCGGCATTGTCAAGGTCGAAGAACACTTCGATGTGAACTTCTTCGGCAGAATTATAGACAACGGCAGGAAGTGGTTCCGGTTGGGCGTTGGTTCCGGGATGGTTGCCATTCCAAGGACAACGTGCCAGCGAAAGACCACAGACGTCGCAATACTTCGTGTCGCTGATGAGTTCTGAGCGATCGACATCGCGCGAACTACTTGGATGACCCCAGCAATACTTCAATCCCAGCATTGTGGTAAGCTGCCAATCGCGATGAGTATTCGATTTGCTGTTGAAGCGGTCCTTCAGGTTGTTGGCATCAAATTCGAGTTCCACAATCCAATTGCGGCTGATGTTGGCACCCACAATGGCACCCAGTCGCATATTGTAACTCTTCAGGCTGCTGTGGCTATCGATCATTCGATCCTGGATGGGATATTTGGCTGCATCCTCAGCATCCCACGAATAGTTGAAACCGGCACCAGCAAGCAGAGAGAAATCGAGTAGATGTTCGGTATCCTCAAGGAAAAGATTAACGATATTGAACGTAAGGTCAGCATCGATGGTGTAGTACTTGAAGTTCATCGTCTCATCGGCACTCTTGAATGCAGTCTTCGACCACAATCCTTGGAAATCGCCACGGATACCCACTACCGGTGTCATCTGACGACCCAACTGAACTCCGAAGGCAGGAGCGATAAGCGAGCCGAAATCATAATTGGTAGGAACCCACTGTATTCCTCCCTTGATGCCACCGTACCAATAGGGGCTGGATTGATAATCCTGCACGATAAGCTTTTGAGCGGATACACACAAGGCACTGCTGAGCGCCAATGCGACTAAGAATAGTTTCTTCATGATAAATAATGTTAGTGATGTGTTATATTTATTTGCAAATATAGGATATTTTGTCTTAGGAAATGATAATTTCATGAAAATAATTATTTGACCGAATCATTGGCAAGAATCACAGAGAGAAATCTGCAAACCCGACTTTGCACAAATCAGTCATGATGGTAGGGCTCACCTCGAATGATGGTGAAGGCACGATAGAGCTGCTCTACCAGGAAAAGCCGTACCATCTGATGGGAGAATGTCATCTTCGAAAGCGAAATCTTCTGCTGTGCGGCTTCGTAGATGCGATCCGAGAAGCCGTAAGGCCCACCGATGAGCAGCACAAGGCGCTTGGGGACATTCTGCAGCTTCTGCTCCATCCATTGGCTGAATTCCCGACTGGTCATCTCTCGTCCACGTTCGTCGAGCAGAACAAGTACATCGCCTGGCTGAAGACGCTCCAGCACCTGGTCGGCCTCGCGTTCCTTCTGCTGTTCCTGACTCAGGTTCTTGGTGTTCTTCAGGTCGGGAATCTCCTCAATCTGCGTCGGCACATAGTGCGTCAGGCGCTGCACGTATTCATTGATGAGCGCAGGATAAACCGTTCCCGTTGTCCTACCTGTGAAGATGATCTGGAGTTTCAAATTATTAATTGTTAATTGTTAATTGAAACTATTCATCATCAAGCAGATCATTCGAGATCGAATCGATTTCGATGTCGTCGAGGTTGCGGGCGTCTTGTTTAAGGATGTCAGCACCAGCCGATTTATTTCGATTGCGACGGAACGGCGAAGTGCAGACCTTCACAATGAACTTGCCCATCGTGCGGAAAAGCACTCGCTTGTAGCTGAACTTGGGGTCTTCGATGTCGCCCTTTACGGGAAGATTGATGTCGAGCACATCGTCTTTGTCCGTGAGGATATAGACACCCGTGCGGAAAGGAATGTTCATTTCCGACTGCACGCCACGACGTTTCTTCTCAACCTTCGGATTGCGCACGATGATGTGATTCTGTCCAAGCAGACGTCCGTCCTTCGTGTCGTACATCAGGTTGGCCGACAGGATGCCGCTCGAGACCTCATTGCCGAACATCTGCACGGTATAGGGTGAGAAGTCCTTGACTTCGATTTTCTCTGCCTGAACCACCATATGCATATCACGCTGATCGAGCGTGCGTCCATCGTACCAGAACCTCAGATGTCCCTCACGTCCCAACTGCGCATCGGCCGTGATATGATTGATGCCGTGGAGCGAGAAGTTGGGTGCCTTTATATTGACGTTCGACAGTTCATACACAAACGGTTCGCCAATCAGCGACTCATCGCGATAACTGAGTCGTGCCGAATCGATAAGTAGGGAATCAATCTGGAGATGCTGTCTGCGAATCAGTCCATTGTATTCGACCGACGACTCTTCGGCAAGCGCTGCCAGAGAATCGGCATTCTGAATGTATTCTGAATAGTCGATGCCCTGCTCGGCAAGGCGTATCGAATCGCGTTCGGCCCAGATCTTCTCAGCCTTGAGTACAAGACGTGAGAAGTTGTCGAGGCTATCCTTGTCGTACTGGATTCGAATATAAGGACGTTCGAAATGCACTCGGCTCAAGTTGATGCGATTGGCAGGCAGGTCCATGTCGCGCACATCGATGGACACCGTGTCGCATCGCACCATGGCCTTTCCCTCTTCGTCGAAGACGTTCAGGTTCTTGATGCCCGCTGTGCCTCTAAGCGAAAAGTCGAGCAGGTGTGCCACGCTACCCTGCATCAGAAGGTCGAGGTTGATGAAGCCCTGTATGTCACCCAGATAAATGCTTTGGCGCAAATAGGGAAGCAATCCCTTCATGTTGAACCCATCGACCTTGAAGACCATGCTGTAAAGCTTGTGCTTGTCGTCGTAGTCGACCATCGTCTTCAGCGTGCCGCCTTCAGTGAAATTCAGGCTGATGCCCACCGAAGTATTGATGTCACGCAGGTCGATGCCGGGAATGAAGAGCTGGAAGTCATTGAGGCTGAACTCG
>Ga0247608_10008101_pt1 | contig 10678 bp, 9 predicted proteins | sample 176DNAGHGlowgp2_FD_193490 | JGI IMG/M metagenome (GOLD analysis project Ga0247608, IMG submission 193490) | Sheep rumen microbial communities from Palmerston North, Manawatu-Wanganui, New Zealand - 1766 DNA GHGlow gp2 | ecosystem: Host-associated > Mammals > Digestive system > Stomach > Rumen ... | reverse complement strand
CTCTTATAACGCCGGTACAGAACATCATAGTGAACTTCGGAACAGGTATCGTTACAGCGGGGTCTATCCTTATAGCGCAGGCACTTGGGGCAAGAAAGGACAAGGAAGCGCGGGAGATGGCTGCTCATGTGCTGATATGTTCCATAACATTTGCCATGCTTTTTGCGGCAATAGGATTTTTGTTCACTCCGGGGATTGTTGCGTGGATGGGTGCGTCGGGCACGGTTGCATCGTACGCAACCACATATATGCGCATAATCGTGCTTGACATGCCATTTCTCTTTATGATCAATGTCTTCACGAGCGTGAACCAGTCGCAGGGCAATTCGTGGACGCCGATGCTGCTTAATCTGAGTGGTGTCATACTCAACATGATACTTGACCCTCTTCTTATGATGGTATTTGACCTCGGGATATTCGGCGCGGGCATGGCTACGCTGTGCGCGAAGATTCCGTGTGCTGTGATCGCAGGCGTGTCGCTCTTTAACCAGCATAATCCGATATTTGTCACCTTCAGGGGATTTCACTTTAAGAAGGATATGCTTAAGAGTATCGTTCGTATCGGACTTCCGACCGCTATAGGCGGCAGTACTATGCAGTTTGGCTTTCTTCTTATGAGTAAAAATGTTACGAAGTACGGCACTGTCGCGCTGGCATCTTATGGTATCGGCAATAAGATCAACGGCCTCATATCCTTGCCGTCTAACGCTATGGGATCTGCTACGGCAACCATAGTTGGGTTGAACATCGGAGCCGGCAATTATGAGAGAGCACAGAAGGCTTATAAGCTTGCGCGTAATATGATCGTAACATTTCTTTTTGTGGGTGGGCTTATTCTGTCATCTGATCCGGTGAGCACCTATCTTGCTTCTATATTCTCTGACAGCGAGGATGTCATAAAGAATGCCTCTGATTACCTGTCTATAATGGCGCTTTTTTGCTTTACGAATGGCGTGCATAACACGACGAACGGGCTTTTCCAGGGCTCTGGTCATACTATGATAACGATGGGAGTGGAAGCTGCGCGTATATGGGTATTCCGTTTTGCTACGCTTTTTGTGTGCGAGAGAGTGCTTCATATGGGCCTTGCGAGCGTGTGGTATTCAGTAGTTGTTAGTAATGCGCTTGCACCGATGGTTTTGTATATCTTGTATCGTATGGGGATATGGAAGAAGAAAGTATAGGTTTTGTATGTTAAATCTTTACCATAACTTCCTTTTATGGTAGAATAGAGATGAGAAGGTTATTTTGTAATTATCGTATTGGAGGTTATGCGTATGGAGAAGGCCAAAAAAGAGTCTGGGCGGAAGGTCTGGATCAGTATGCGAACTACGCTTATCGTGTTCTCAGTTATTCCGCTTATTGTGTCGTCATTTATTATCGTGTTTTTTGCGATAAGAAGATCTGTGAATATTATTAAGGATTATACGAATTCTTCGATGCTTCAGGTAGTGTCGGGGGTCGGAGATGCATTTGACACGGTGATCAATAAGAACGAGGATATGCTGTGGGGCTTTTCAAAAACTGCAGTTTTTAAGGATGCTCTTAAGGATCCGGATAATAAGGCGAAGATAGATGCTGCACAGCAGTATAGTGAAAAGTTCTATAACGAGCTTGATGGCTGGGAAGGTTTTTATCTTGCTGACTGGAATTCGAAGATACTTGCTCATCCAATAAAGGATAGTGTGGGTACGGTCTTGCGTGAAGGCGAGAGGCTTGAGCAGCTTCGCAGCGGTATGCTTAATGGTAATCGTGGACTATATAACGCGGGTATCATAAACAGCCCTGTGACCAATGCTGTATGTATATCTATGTGTACATATATAGAGGATAATGGCAAACCTATAGGATATGCCGGTGCTGCTTTTTATGTGGAGGATGTTGCCGATGCGATATCGGATGTGTCTTCTCTTGGTTTTGATAGTGCATATGTATACTTCGTGAGTCCTGATGGTATTATGCTGCATCACCCTGATAAGGATAAGGTTGGTAAGCCAGTTGAGAATTCGGCTATTAAGAAGGTGATTGCTAATCTTAAGGATAGTAAAGAAGGGGACAGTGGCATAATTGAATACAAGTATAATGGCAAGAAGAAGTACGGGGCTTATTATGTAGGCGAAGATAAGAGCTATATAGCTGTTCTTGCTGCTGAGGAAAAGGACGTTATGAAGTGTGTATCCGATATAAGACGTCCAGTTATCATCACAGGTCTTCTGTGTATCGTATTGTTTACTGTTATTGCTTTTATAATCGAGCGCGCTGTAACAAGACCGCTTGCAGATGTATCGAAGGCACTTGACGAATTCAGTAAGGGCAATGTTGATGTTGAGTGTAAGACTAATTCACACATCAGAGAGACTGTCAATATAATCGAAGCACTTGAGTCATTTAAGGTGGCACTTAGCAGCGCGCTTGGCTCTGTTAAGATAGCGGCTGATAATCTTGACAAATCCATATCAGGTGTTGATACTATGACACTTAACAATGCGTCTGCGGTTGAACAGATTAGTTCCGCTATTCAGGATATGGCGGAGACTTCTATGGAAGTATCTGATAAAGCTCAGATCATGACAGGAAAGACCTGCGATCTTGATACGAAAGTAGAAGCACTTAATACCAATGTTGAGAAGCTCTTTAAGGCTTCACAGATTATCAAGAGTGTCAATGCCGAAGCAACAGCGTGCATGAAGCAGGTGTATGATGGCTCCAACGAATCTGTTGAAGCTATTCACGAGATAAGCAGTAAGATAGGCGAGACCAACACCGCTATAGAGCAGATTGGTGAAGCAATTCAGGCGATAGAGAATATAGCATCACAGACCAATCTTCTTTCTCTTAATGCCTCCATAGAGGCTGCAAGAGCAGGAGAGGCAGGACGTGGCTTTGCGGTTGTTGCAGGAGAGATAAGAACACTTGCGGATTCATCTGCTGAATCTGCTAACGATATCAGGAATATCATAGAGAATATAATCGCACTTTCCAAAGAGACCGTGGAAATCGCTGATAGAGTTAACAGAGTCATCAACAAGGAACGTCTCGATATCAAGAATGCACAGAACAAGTTCAACGTTCTGTCTGAGTCTGTAGAGGATTCTATACATGGTATAGATACTATAAGAGGAATGGCGGAGAGTCTCGATGTTATCAAGACAGAACTTGCTGGTGTATCTTCTGATTTTGGAGCTATATCCGAGGCGCTTGGCGCGTCAGCGCAGGAAGTATCTGCTTCATGTACGGCAGTTACACAGGCAACCGGCGATACAAGAAAGTCTGCTGGTGAGATGAAGAAGGTCAATGCTAACATGAGCGAGGCAATATCGTTCTTTAAGATCTGACATCCTAAAATTATATAATTCTGAGTATTTTCATATACCACTTTACTTACTATAATGACATTATAAGATAAACAAGTAAAGGAGATGTGTAGTATGAAGAATTATTTTGATCTTTCAGGACAGGTGGCAGTAGTAACAGGTTGTTCAGGTGGTCTTGGCGTACAGATGGCTAAGGCACTTGCTAATCAGGGAGCTAAGATTGTAGCGCTTGCAAGACGCAAGGATAAGGTTGAAGAGGTTGCAGCTTCTATCGCAGATGAATATGGCGTAGAGACATATGCAGTGCAGTGCGACATAACAGATACAGATGCGGTTAACCAAGCCGTGGATGATGTGCTTTCAAAGTTTGGAAGAATAGACATAGTTGTCAACAATGCCGGAACAGGTGCGGTTGCGCCTGCAGAGGATATAACAGACGAACAGTTCGAACATGAGATGAATATCGACCTCTTCGGAACATTTAAGGTGGCTCGTGCGGTGGCTAAGAAGGCTATGATCCCGCAAGGCTACGGACGTGTAGTCAACATAGCTTCGATGTATGGCCTTGTGGGCAACAAGATCTGCGGTTCGGCACCATATCATGCAGCGAAGGGCGGCGTAGTTAACTTAACAAGAGCGCTTGCGGCCGAGTGGGGAAGTAAGGGCATAACAGTGAATGCAATCTGCCCTGGCTACTTCTACACACCGCTTACAAAAGAGACTCTTGACAGCGACTTCTTCCAGGCCAACGCAAAGACCATGATACCTCTCGAGCGCTATGGCCATGAGGGCGAGCTGGATTCAGCAGTAATCTTCCTCGCATCACCAGCGTCGTCATATGTGAATGGCGTAATGCTTGCAGTTGATGGCGGATATACAGCGATGTAGCCTATATATAGGCCCCTTCTTACCGGGAAGCGGTAAGGAGGGGATTTTTTGGCAAAAATGTACTTGGTAGTCTCAGGGAAGACAGCGAAGTGTATCGACATATTTCGGAACAATGTCAAACACATATCAACATCATTCCGAAAAAAGCCTATGGAAAGTTGACATTCTTCCGAAAAAAGCCTATAATTAAGAGAAGTAAAGTTTAAGGGGGTACGCATATTATGAAAACATGTAAAGAGATGTCAAAGATATGGGAAATATCAGAACGCATGGTGGCAGGTTACTGCAAGGCGGGAAAGATTCATGGTGCAGTAAAGATAGGTAGGCAGTGGCAGATACCAGATGATGCAGAACGTCCTTTGGATAATCGAGTGATTAGTGGCAGATATGCTAAGGATGAAGTTGAGAGAAAACCGCTTCCTGTTGGAATATCTGATTATGTGCGTGCACAATCTGAATACTATTATGTAGACAAAACATTGCTTATTAAGGAGTTCCTTGATCGTAAAGCGTATGTATCGTTATTTACGAGACCGAGACGTTTTGGAAAAACCTTGAATATGGATATGCTTCGTGTTTTTTTTGAAATCTCTAAGGAGGACACGAGCAGGTTTTTCGTTGACAAAGAGATATGGAAGTGTGGAGAGGAATATACAAGACATCAGGGTAAGTATCCGGTGATTTTTCTTTCGTTTAAGGATGTTAAGTATGATTCGTGGGACGCTACATTTGCAAAGATTGCGAGTTTGTTGCAAGACGAATTCGGAAGACACATAGAACTTAGAAAAAGTGATAAACTTGAAAAGTACGAAAAAGACTTTTTTGAGAAGGTTTTGGATGGACGAGCAGATGAGGTAGAACTATCAACTTCTCTTCAGAAGCTTTCCAAAATGCTTATGACACACTACAAAAAAGCACCAATTATCATCATAGATGAATATGATACGCCAATTCAGGAGGGATATTCTAAGGAATTCTATGATGAAATAATTGGATTTATGAGAAACTTCTTTTCGGGAGCATTCAAGGATAATAGTAATCTGTCATATGGTTTTTTAACCGGTATATTAAGGATAGCTCAGGAGAGCATATTCAGTGGTCTTAATAATCTTATAGTTAATTCTGTTATGGATGAAGACTATGCTGAATTCTTTGGGTTTACTAAAACAGAAGTGAAGAGGATGCTGTCTTATTACGGGGTGGCGGATAAAGAATCGGAATTAAGGGATTGGTATGATGGATATTGCTTTGGGCATACTGAGATATATAATCCGTGGTCTGTGATCAATTATATTTCAAAGGGCTGTTTACCACAACCGTATTGGGTAAATACTGGCAAGAACGAGATACTTGAAGATGTCTTGAAGAGTGCTACTGAGGATATTGCCGGTAAATTATACTCTCTGTTGCAAGGAGAACGTGTTATAGCAAGGATTGATCAGAACGTGGTGTATAGATCTCTTTCAGAGGATCCTGCCAATATCTATAGTCTTCTTCTTGTTGCTGGGTACTTGAAGAATCTGAAGAAGGAGCTTCAAGGGGATGGAACATGGTTGTGCGAGGTATACATACCGAATCGTGAGATAATGTCGGTTTATAAGAGTGAGATATTATCGCACCTTGTGAATATCGGAGCTATGGAAAGAAGTATCGCTAATACGATATCTGAGAGTCTGTATGCATATGATTTAAGAAAATTGCAGTATGGAATCGGAGAATACATGAAGAAGAGTATTAGCTTCTATGATGCCGGTGCAGAGGGCTTTTATCATGGCCTTGTGCTTGGACTTGTGGCTTTGATGGATAGCCAATACAAGATAAGATCTAACAGAGAGTCTGGTGACGGGCGATATGATATAAGCTTGTACCCACGTGATAATAAGTACCCTGGTATGATTATGGAGCTTAAGTGGGATAAGGATCTTACTGATGAAGAATTAGACTTGTTATCTGCTAAGGCTCTTAGTCAGATTGATGAAAAATCATATGATACCGATATGCGTGATGAAGGCGTAAAAGAGATTATAAAAATCGGAATAGCTTTTTCGGGGAAAAGGGTAAAGATATGTACGTTATAGAAAATTAATTGATGTTTTTTTAAGTATCTCTTTGTTGATTTATAGCCTGAAAAATGATAAAATTTAGGTAGTGAATGCGATTGTCCATAAGGCTCACATCGAGGTTGACAGGAAGGATAAGGGCAGATGAGTACAAATGCAACTGGCACAAGATACGTAAAGAAGATCACAGCATGGATTGCCTGCTTTCTAATCTGTGTGGCTGTTGGGGCAGTGCTTCGATCAGCTATAATCAAGGCATCGCAGAACTATAATCCATGTAACAAGCAGGATAACAGGGAAGTATCTTATGATGGTTTGCGCTGGGTACAGCCACCTGAGTGGAACTGCCCGATTATAAATCCGAGGAATTATGATGGCGGACTTATGATATACTTCGATAAGATTGGATTGGAACCAGGGAATGCTAACGGCAAGGTTCAGAGAGTCTACGTGAGTGTTTGGGGCGTAAGGACCGCGGTTAGTACCATGAAGTTTCACGTATTCTATGATACTAGGCTTAAGGTCAAGACTAATAATGGACAGGTGATGAAACCTGTAAGGGCTGTAGAAGCCTTCACAACGAGCTCAGAGATGGTCACAGAAGGAGAACTCATATTCTCTGCCACTTCGCAGAAAGATGTCTTACTTGACAACGCAAGTCTCTTTACGATCGACTTTATTATCCCTGAGGATGCCAAAGCAGGCGATTACTACCCAATTGGTATGTCGTATGTAGATGGCGACTGCTTTATCAACAAAGCAAACGATGACGTAGGTAAGCTTCAGATGACCTACGCCTTCACAAAAGGCATCTACAACGGTTACCTCAAGATCATGGGCGGTGAACCGCCTATAGAGACCACTGTACCTGTAAGGACAACTGTTCAAGAACAGCCAACAACTCAGATTCAAACCGAGGCGCCAACTACCCAACCACAGACTACAGCTCCTATAGTGCCTGAGACGACCACGGCAGGTGCAGAAGAGACTTCAACAGCTGCAGAGACATCAAGCACAGCAGAAGTAACGACAACTGCGGCTGCGAAGGAGAGTACAAGCACTGTGGTGAAGCAAAGTGAGACTGGGAAGGGGAAGACGGATCCTAGTTCTTCAGGCAGTATCAAAGCGGGGGATGATGGAACTGATGTAGACGATAGCACTGTGACAATTGGGGCAGATGAGAAACCGGCTAATGACAGTAAGGCTGTTATCTGGATTATTATCATGGCAGGTCTTGTATGTGCTGGAGTTATAGGATTGGTAGTGGGGAAGAGGAAAAAAGATGATCAGTAATGATGTGAATTATATAAGGTCTGCATGCAATATTGATAATGTTATATATTATATTGTTAATAATACCAGTACTATATATAGAATGTCTGGAGATATGAAATCTTCTAGTGTTGTTGCCAAACTTATAGAACATGATCCTGAATGGACGATACAATATAAGGATGGAGTATTATATTGTATATCTTTAGTAAGTGCGAGTATTATAGCATATAATTTGGAATCATGTCAGCAATCAGTGATAGGTTCGGTTCGAAATAAGACCCCATATATGGATGCTAGGATTGTTGGAGATTATGTTGTTTTTGTACCATGGACGCTTGACAATGCATTTGTATACATGTCTCTTATAGATGGAAGCTTAGATTTTGTAGAGGTAAATTCCAAAAAGATAATTGGCGATTTGAGTAGTCCGATTTATCGATGGAATTATTATGATAGCGGTGTAATTCTTTTATACAAAAACATGACTTATTGTTATAAATATGATTTTGTAGAAAGAAGAATTGAGAAGATAGTCTTGACAAGAGGTAATATATCCGATGTATGTCAATTAAACGATAATTTGTATGTTGTATATGATACTAATTGTGTGGAGATAATTGACTGTAAATCTGAACGAAACCGATTCTTATATGGGATGAAAGATAGAAAGTATCGAAAATTATTATGTGATGGGTATAATATCTTTATTGATGCCAATACAGTAATGGATGTGATAAAAGACGATACTATAATGGTGTTACCGTTCAGTTGTGTTCATAAAGAGAAGGGATCTAATTTTTATTGTGTTGTAAAATATGAAAATGGTTGGGTGTTTACTCCGTGGTGCCTGAATAAAGTTGGATTATTATCAAAGGACATGACGAATGGAGATATCTATGATTTGAAATTACCATTTGATGATATTATAAAGACCAGGGATTTTGCTTACGAAGAAGATTCTTCTTTAAAAAGTTTTCTGAATTACATACTAGAAAAGAAATAAGTGTATTAAAAGGTATCCAGAGGAATACAGAGGAAACGCATTTTCTGTTTCATCTTTAGATGTATTAAGTGTAAAAAATGTACGAAATACGGTTTTTTTCAAACCGGAGACAGAATATGGCATGTGTATGATGTAAAGTCTGATATGGTCCAGGACTATGAATATATTATTGAAAATGAAGGAAATGTTGGGTTAGACGAATTTTTAGATTATTTGACAAGGTATTAATTAGAGTAGATGAAAACAATGAATGTATATGCGGGTTATCTGAAAAATAAAGCAAAAATAATGTCAAGTGCGTCAGGTGGAGCGGTTACTGCAATTATGGAGAGTTTTATAAAAGACGGTGGCTATGTGTGTGGGGTTAAGTACACTAAAGACTATTATGGCGCAGTTTACTCATGTGTAAGTAATATTGAAGAAATAAACGAATTCAAAGGAAGCAAGTATTTTAAGAAGGACACTAGTTTAATAAAAGAGGAAATACAAAAAAAACTAACTGAAGGGAAGAAGATTCTTTTTATAGGTCTGGGGTGTGATATTAGTGGATTGAAATCTTTTTTAGAATATAGAGAAACAAGTATTAGTAATTTGTACACTATTGAGTTGATTTGCGATGGAGTGACAAAATCGAGTGTCCATGAACAATATATAAAAGAATTAGAGATGAGATATCATTCCAAAATCAGTTATTTCACAACACGTTATAAGAACGATGGATGGGAAACGCTAAGAATCTATGCAGAATTTAAAAATGGTAAAATGCATCAAGAGGATTTTTATTGTTCTGCTTATGGATATGCATTTGCCAATTATAAAGAGAAGATGTGTTATTTTTGTAAGCATAAGGGCTGTAACCATCCCGGAGATATAGTTGTAGGAGATTATTGGGGCTGTTTGCCGGGAATGGCGACTTATTGTCAGTATGGGGTTTCGCTTATTATTCCAAATAATAAGACCGGAAGCGAACTTTTGAAGATGATAGACAAAGAATCGTTTTATTTAAAGGAAATAGAGAAAGAGTATGCTTTATATAATAATCCAAGATTTTTAAGTTGCCATGAACAAAACAGACAGTGGGATGAATTTGATAAACTATTTCTTGATAAAGGGTTAATAAGTGCTTTTGATTCGATGGGATCAAAAAATAAGAAGAAAACAGATTTTGAAGTTGCATTTCAGATTATAGATAGTTTTTGCTTAATATATGGAGAACATAAAAGAATAGATAAATATTTTGAAGTAAATGGAATAAATTCGGTGGCAATATATGGTGCTGGGAAAATTGGGATGCACTTGTATCGATTGTTGAAAAACACAAAAGTAAAAATCGATTATATGATAGATAGAAATGCGGACAAGATAGACCATGAGGGAATTAGAGTGTTGGGGTTACAGAGTAGTTACCCTAAAGTAGACATGGTGATAGTGGCTGTTGCAAATCATTACATGGATATTGTGAACAGTATTTCATTGTCACTAAAAGATACTCTAATCATATCTGTTGAAGAATATGTTGAGTTTACCATAAGTAACTTTGAAAATGTGATGACTAATCACTGGGAGTCTTTATGAATATGGATTATATCGGATTTAGAATTTATGATGATTGGATAAGAATGGTACGGAAAGGTCATTCTATTAAAGGCTTTTTGAAAAAAAATGGTTATGAGACAATTGCAATATATGGAATGGGACTCATAGGCAGGCAATTGTATGAGGATTTGAATGATTCAGAATATGAAACGGTAGCCTATTGCATAGATAAAAATGCGAGTCAAATTATGATAAATGGTGTTGAAATAATTACAGTTAATGAGGTAGAGATACAGGATAAGGCGGTTGATGCAGTGATTGTTACACCAGTGAATTACTTCTATGATATAGAAAAAGAACTATTAAGATACTATAAAGGCGTAGATATATTATCTGTGAGAGATGTAATTTGGAGTAATCTATGAAGAAAATAGCTATTTTAACATGGTGTTATGAAGTGGGACCTGTTAATTATGGTCAAGTTTTGCAATGTTATGCTTTACAACGAGTGATTGAAAAGATGGGAGCAGAGGCAAAAGTTTTAAAATTTAGGCGCCTTACAGATGAGGAGAGTATTTGCGATATTCAGGCTGTGGGAAATA
>Ga0247608_10008100_pt1 | contig 10678 bp, 1 predicted proteins | sample 176DNAGHGlowgp2_FD_193490 | JGI IMG/M metagenome (GOLD analysis project Ga0247608, IMG submission 193490) | Sheep rumen microbial communities from Palmerston North, Manawatu-Wanganui, New Zealand - 1766 DNA GHGlow gp2 | ecosystem: Host-associated > Mammals > Digestive system > Stomach > Rumen ... | reverse complement strand
GCAATTCTTGTCGCGTGGATGGGACTGCCGGATGTCAGTTATCCGACGGATGAGGAAAACTGGGCCGGATGTCTGACCCTGCCGCGGGAGCTGACGGTACGAAACCGCCGCCTGATCCAGAGACCTCTTGAAGGATTAAGGGCACTTCGGGACAGAGAAGCGGATATGAAGGATTCCATCCTTCCTGAGGCATGCGAGATGGAAGTGATCAACCGGGGTGAAAACATGACCCTGCGTCTGTTCACCGAACCGGATGGAAAAGGCGGCGTGACCATCTCCTTTGACTATCAGACCAAGGAGCTTTCCGTAGACCGCAGTAAAATGAAAGTCCGCTTCAATACGGAGCTGACGGAGGTAAGGAAAAGAAATCTCGGTCATAATCTTGCCCATCTGCGCATCTTCATCGACCGCTCTTCCCTTGAAATCTTTGTCAATGACGGAGACGCGGTATTCACTTCCCGTATCTTTCCAGACGAAAATGAACATCACTGGGTGCTGGAAGGTGACTGTTCCGTGCGGATCTGGAAACTGAAGGCTGCCGTCAGAGATGATTTCATCCTCTGATACAGGCATGGAACCTTTCTTAATCAAGGGGATGCTCAAAAGCATCTCTTTTTTTTCCAGGACCCAGGCCAGGATGAAACAGCACGTACAGTAATTGAACTTGTGAACCGGCTTGACCAATGACAGAAACTTTGTACACCGGAAATACCTCCTGGAAAAAGATCTTCTGCTGTTTCAGCAGGTATACAATCTCAGACCCGAAGATGAAGATACTGTTCTGTGCCGGTTCTGTCTTCATGACATGAATCGATTCTGATCGAATCAGAAAACAAAAAACAGTAATTCAGACACATGATCAAAGAAACCGTATTTTTATTACGCTCTCCCTTTTTACTGATTTGTATTGCTGAATACCGTTTGATTTGTATCCATATCGGATGAATTCAGCACTTCCGCAATATGGGCACTTATCTAAGACTATGCTGTTAAACAGATCGACTTCTTCTTTTGAAGTTTTTCGATGTTCAGCATCATACCATTCTCGAACTGTACTGGAGATCAATTCTTCAGTAAGCGTCGGTTCTTCGTACGGTTTATCCCAAGGTAAAGTACGCAAAGAGTTTCCCCAAGGGGAAATGTGCTTAGGCTTATTATTCATGTATTGGCGGTTCGGAATTTCTAGGAATTGACTAATGGAACCGCCAAGCCCAGCATTAATCAACTCCTAGAAGTTTCCTGGTGTCCCTTTCTCGGACATCGCCATTATACACCGATAAAAAGTCACGATTTACCACCCGTCTGCAAATAAGGGCTTTTTATCAAAAAGAAAACCTGAAGGATGATTTCCCTCAGGTTTGAAAGACTTTATCTTCTGCGGTTTCGCTGCAAAATCAGAAAGGAAAGGATTCCCGTCATCATGGAGAACGCAAGAGTCCATGCATGCTGGGTAAGATGAATCGAATCAGAGGTATTCACCACTTGTGATGGCTTAATGCTCTGTGGCTGATACGGCGGTATATATCGATCCATCGTCGAGCTGTCCTCTGTCTCACCTGAATCATGAGATTTCGTGATGACCGTAAAGTCCGTCGTGACTTCTCCATCACGGAATGCCGCTTTGAGACGGTGTCTTCCATCTTTCAGCTTGGAAAGATAAGAGGAGTGAATCGACACAGTCACACTGCCGCTTTCCCTGTCATAATCCCCATCCCGGAGTCTTTCTCCGTCAATTTCCAGATGATCGAACCATTCAAAGGTGCGATGGTCCATCGTCTGCCGTTTGATGGTAAATACGGCATCCTTTTTACTGCCGCGGACCCAGAGTTCCGTCTCTTCCGTGAAGTAATAACTGTCTTCTTCAGGAATAATCCGGAATTCAGCTGAAGCAGAGCCGGTGAAATCCGTTCCGTCTTTTGCCGTAACCGTAAGCGTATAGTTTCCCGGTTCCACCGCCCGGTTTCCGTGAACAGTCCAGGTATCGGATGGGGCTTCCGCTGTTTCCGCCATGACTTTCCAGATTTCTGGTGACTGGATTTCTCCATTGAAGAAGAGATCCGGCTGAAGCAGGAATACCGTTTTGAGCGGTGCTCTGGCAATGCGGAAGGTAAGTTCCTTCACACCGGTGTAATTGCCTTTCCCGCGGATTGTCACCCTGCCCGTTCCGGCATGAATATTCTCCGCATATTCCACAGTGTAATCATTGTCAGAAAGCACGGTGCTGCCGTCTTTTACCGTTACCGAAGGTTTCTTTTCCTTACCGTCATAGACAAATTCCTGCGGTGTCAGAACGGCCGTAAACACATCCGCATCCGCCGGTACAATCATGAACTCCCTTTCCAGTTCACCAGTGAAATTGCTGGTTTCCGAAGTGGTGATCTTCAGTTTGTACGTACCGGTATTTACAGCTGTATTGCCGGTGATCACCCAGTCAGATGAGGGCACATGGAGTTGATCGGCCAGTACATCCTGTATGGTGACGGACTGCTCGCTTCCGCTGTATCTGAGTGTTGTTTCGCCCAGTACCGCATCACTGATCTCAGCCTTGAGAATTTCAAATTCAAATTCCAGTTCTCCTTCATAGTTGCCCGCAAGCATTATGATAATCTGACCATGTCCTGCCTCTTTATTCTCACCATAGCGGACGGTATAATCACTGCCCTCGGAAAGAATCCGGTTTCCCTGCACAAGCACCGGGACCGGTTTCTTCTGTGTCCCATCATAGATATAATCCGAATCATCAAACAGCACGGTCACATCTTCGGCATTTCCTGGCAGAATCCGGTATCCGGCAGTCACTGTTCCTTTATAACTGCTGTCAGGACGAGCGGTTACCGTCAGGGTATAGCTGCCGGCAGCTTCCGCCGTATTTCCGCTGACCAGGTAATCCGACGAAGGGACTTCCAGATCTCCTGCCTTTACAAGACTGACTGTTGCCTTCTGCGCGCTGCCGGAATAAATGAGTTCCTCTTCCTTCAGCGTCACTGAACTCAGCTCTGCCTTTTCAATCACGAATGAGAGGGCAATGGTTCCGCTGTAATTGCCCCGTCCGCTGATCAGTACTGCCGCGTTTCCGGCTTCGATATTGTCCTGATAACTCAGCACATAATCAGTATCCCTGACCAGTTCCTCCTTTGTTCTGCGGTCTTTTACCGTAACAGATGGCAGCTTCGCCTTTCCATCATATACGTAGGGTCCGCCCTCAAGCACAGCGTCAAATACCCCGCTATCCTCTGCCGCAATCACATACGGAACATTCAGTGTTCCCGTGAAGTTACTGCTGTCTTTTGCCCGGATCGTCAGCTGATAGGAACCTGCCTGTCTGGCGGTATTTCCGCTGATTGAATAATCCTCTTCTCTTACATCAAGACTTCCGGCTTTTACACTGATCACCTGGACCGTCTGATTGTTTCCGTTGTAGACCAGGATGCTTTCCTTGAGAACGGCCGCGTCAATTTCAGCCTTTTCTATCGTATAGCCAAGAACGATACTTCCCTGATAATTGCCTTTTCCCCGGATCACCGCCTTTGCTTTTCCGGCATTTACTGTATCCGTGTAAGTTACGGTATAGTCTTTGCCTTCCTCCAGCAGCGTTTCATGCTGAGAATCAATCACAACTGCCCGCGGTTTCTTTTCCGTTCCATCATAGACAAATTCATCTTCTTCCAGCCACGCTTCAAATACCTGAGCGTCTGTCGGAAGAATAGTGTAAGGAACGGTTATTGATCCGGTATAGTCCGAGTTTTCCACAGCCGTCACGGTTACTTCATAGTCACCGGCTTCGGTGGCTCTGTTTCCGCTTACGACATAATCTGTTTCCGGAACCAGGAGATGACCGGCCCTTACCGAAGTGACCACTGCCATCTGTTCCTCTCCGGTATATTCAAGCCATACTTCCGATAGATCCGCTTCATCGATTTCTGCTTTGGCAATCGTAAAGGTCAGCTCCTTTACACCGGAGTAATTGCCGATTCCACTGATTACTGCTCTGCCAGTTCCGGCATGGACGTTGTCGGCATATTCAACGGTATAATCCGTTCCTTCTTCCAGAAGATATCCGCCATGAAGCAGAGTCACTTCCGGTTTCTTCGCCGTTTGATCAAAGACGAATTCCGTTTCATCCAGATACGCTTCGATCTCAGAGATATTCTTTTTCCCGATGCGATAATCTGCCCGCAGACTGCCCTTGAAATTGCTGTCATCCTTTGCCCGTATGAGAACCTGATAGTCTCCGGCCTCATCGGCGATCATTCCGCTTACGGTATAGTCCGAAGCAGGCACGGTCAGATTCCCTGCCTTCACCTCAGTGACTTCCGCCTTCTGTTCTTCCCCGGTATAGATCAGTTCCGTTTCCTTCAGCTTCACTTCGGACAGTTCTGCCTTGTTGATCACAAACGTGAGAAGCCTCTCTCCGGAGTAATTGCCGATACCCCTGACTTTCACTCTGCCGGTTCCCGCGTTTGTACCATCCTGGTACGAAAGCGTATAGTCCGTATTTTCCACAAGGGTTTTTGATCCGGATTTTACCGTGACAGACGGACGGTGTTCCGTTGTGTCATAAGTAAATTCCGCAGGAGAGAGAGAAGCAGTAAATACCTCCGCCCCCTCTGGCAGAATCCACCAGTCAAGTGTGAGCGATCCCCGGTAATTACTATCTTCCTTTGCCGTAATGGTAAGTTCATACTCACCCGCGTCCGTTCCGGTATCGCCGCTGATCTCACACTCGGAGGATGGAACCTTCAGGGTATCCGCATATATTTCCGAAACCTCGGCTTTCTGAAGGCTGCCGCTGTAGATGAACAGACTCTCTTCCAGTACTGCCCCGTCCAGTTCGGCCTTCTGAATGGGAAAGGTCAGTTCCTTTGTCCCCTTGTAGTTTCCCATTCCGCTCAGAATCACGCGCGCTGTTCCAGCCTCAATATTATCCTGGTATGAAACCGTAAAATCGGTCCCTTCCGCAAGAACATCCAAACCGTTTCTTACCGTCACGGCCGGAGTCTTTGCCGCATTGTCATAGACATACTCACTTTCTTCAAGAACCGCTGTCAGATCCCTGATGTTTTTCGCAACAATTTTCCATTCCGTGCTGAAAGTGCCCTGGAAATTGCTTGAATCGGATGCGGTTACCGTAAAGGTATAGGTTCCTTCATTGACTCCTTCATTTCCCTGAAAGGTATAATCAGAAGACGATAACTCCAGCGCGCCTGCCCTTACGGAAGATACTGTCACGGTCTGTTTTGATCCGCTGTAGGTCAGATCATTTTCCGCCAGTATGACCGTATCGATCGCTGCCTTCTCAATTGTGAAAGGCACTTCCCGCTCGCCGGAATAATTGCCGCTCAGACGGATCAGGGCCCTGGCCTTTCCGGCATTGACGTGATCCCGGTATTCCACGCTGTATTCTGTTTCCGAAAGAATCCGGCTGCCGTCCTTTACGATGACGGAAGGTTCTTTTTCATTTCCGTCATAGACAAATGTATCCGGCGACAGTTCAATGGAAAGATCCGCCTGATCCTTCGCTGTGATGCGCCAAGGCAACTGTATCGTTCCGGAATAATTGCTGTCTTCCTTCGCGGTCACCGTCAGATCATAGGTACCGACCTCTGTCTCTTCTGCGGCAGTCACTTCATACTCGGATTCCTTCAGGAAGAGATTTCCTGCCTTCACTTCTTTCAGTGAGGGAGTCTGTGGGCTTCCGGTATAGGTCAGTTCCTCCTGGATCAGTTCTGCGGAAGTAATTGCCGCTTTTACAATCACAAACGGAAGCGTAAGACTGCCGGTATAGCTGCCGATGCCGGTAATGACAGCGGATGCCTGCCCGATATTGATATTGTTTTCATAGCTCAGGGTATAGTCCTTATTCAGCGAAAGCATTCTTCCATTGTCATCCCTGACGGTAACCTGCGGTTTCTTCTCCGTTCCATCATAGGTAAAGAAGGACGGGGAAACGGATCCTGCCAGTGCCTGGATGCTCTGCGGAACAATGCGGAAGGATGCCGACGCGGAACCGGTGAAGCTGCTGTCATCCGCCGCTGTCACCGTAACGATGTATTCGCCAGCTTCCACTGCCTCATCGCCTTCTTCATAGTATTCCGTTTCATCCAGCAGGATATCTTTGGCATAGACGCCGCCAATCGCAGCTTTCTGTACCTCACCGTTGTACGTCAGAATCGTGTTTTCCAGAAGCACACTGGTAATCTCTGCTTTTCTGATCGTAAAGGAAACCACTCTTTTTCCCTGATAGTCTCCGGTTCCGATTACAGTCACCTTTGCCGTTCCCGCTTCCGTGTTGTCACTGTATTCCAATGTATAATCCCTGTCTTCTTCCAGCAGAATCCCGCCGTCTGTCACAAGAACATCCGGTTCCTTCGCGGTGCCGTCATAGACATATTCCGTTTCCGCAAGCAGAACATCAAATCGTTTCGCCTCCGCCGGCAGGATACTCCACGGCACTCTCACCACACCCCGGTAGTTGCCATCAGGATTGGCCGAAACACTCAGTTCATAGTCACCCGCATCAGCCTTGGTATTGCCGCTTACCGTCCAGGCGCTCTGCGGCACCCGCCGGCCGTCCGCCCAGACATTGACCGGCATCACGCTCTGTTCTTCTCCGTTATAGATCAGCAGGCTGTTCGAAAGATCCACACCGTCCAGTTCTGCTTTCTGAATCGTAAACGGAAGTTCCTTCGCGTCGGTATAATTCCCCTGTCCCCGTACGATTGCCGAAGCCTTTCCGGCATTGATGTGATTGTAATAGGTGATGCTGTAATCCACGCCTTCCTGCAGAGTGACACTTCCGTCTGTTACCATTGCGGATGGTTTCTTTTCACTTCCATCATAGACGAAACTGTCTTCTGAAAGCTTCGCCTCAAAGGAAAGAATGCTGCGGGGATTAATCCGCCAGGTCCGCTTCAGCGATCCGGTGTAGTTTCCATCATCCTTTGCCGTAATGGTCATTACATATGCCCCGGCCCTGACCTTCGTATTACCGCTGATTGAATACGCGTCTTCCGGAACCGTCAGATTTCCTGCCTTTACTTCCGTAATGAGCGGCGACAAATTCGTTCCGGTATAGCTCAGTTCATTGCTTTCCAGCTGTACTGCATCGATCACTGCCCGGTTGATCCGGAATGAGAGAATCTTTGTGCCGCGGTAGTTTCCGATTCCGGAAACCATTACCTTTGCCGTACCGGCATTGATATTGTCCGCATACTCAACAAAGTAATCCTCGCCCTCACGCAATACGGCGCTTCTGTCCCTGACCGTTACTTCCGGTGTCCTGGCCGTTCCGTCATAGACATATTCCGTCTGTTCCAGTTCCACTTCAAAGCTCTTTTCTTCCGCCTCGAGAATCACCCATGGGGCTGTAACAGAGCCAGTGAAATTGCCGCCTGGCTTTGCCGTAACAGTCACTTCATAGTCTCCCGCGTCCGTTCCGGTATTTCCGTTAACGGTATATTCGTCCTCATTCAGTGCAATCTCATCCGCGTATACGTTCAGTACCCTGATGGTCTGCTCCATCCGGTTGTACTCCAGCGCGTTGGTTTCAAGATCAACCGTATCCACCTCGGCCGGACGAATGGCAAACAGCACTTCCTTTCTGCCGGTATAGTCTCCTTTTCCGCTGATGATTCCTTTCGCCTGACCGGCATTGACATTATTTTCATACGAAAGCGTATAGTCTCTGCCCTCGCTCAGTATGACTACACCGTCTCTTACTTCAGCACCCGGTTTCTTTTCCTTTCCGTCATACACAAAGGACGCGGGATCCAGAGAAACCGTGAAGTCTGCGGCGGATTTTCCTTCTATCTTCCATTCCACGCTCTTACTGCCGGTGAAGTTGCCGTTTTCCTTTGCCTGTACCTGCAGGGTATAGGATCCGGCATTTTTTTCCGAATCACCCGTTACGGTATATTCTTCCGTCGGTACTTCCAGTGTACCGGCCAGTACTTTCTGTATCTTTATTTTCTGTATCTCTCCGTTATAGATCAGCGTTTCTTCCGGAAGAATCACCTGATCGATTTCTGCCGGGGCAATGGTATACGGTACTTCCTTCTGGCCGCTGTAGTTACCGATAAACGTGATGACTGCCTGGGCCTGGCCGGCATTGACATGGTTCCGATAGCTCAGCGTGTAATCCACGTTTTCCGTCAGTATTCTGCTTCCATCGCTGATCACGGCTTCCGGCGTCTTCGCGCTTCCATCATAAATATACCTGTCCGGATTCAGCACAGTGGAAAACTCCGCTCCCGATCGAGCGATGACGGTATATTCCGCTTTTACGGACCCTTTGAAGTTTTTGTTGTCTGATGCAGTCACGGTTACCGTATACGTTCCGGCATTGACTGCCGTATTCCCGCTTACGATATACTGATCCACAGGGACTGATGCAGGTACGCCATCAGCCTTTACTTCCTTTATGCCTGCGGTCAGAGTGCTTCCATCATATACCAGCGTATCCTTGTCCAGGGTAACGGATGTCAGTTCGGCCTTATGAATCACAAACGTGAGAGTTTTCGTGCCCTTGTATCCGCCCCGTCCGGTTACCTTCACCCTGCCGGTTCCGGCATTGATATTGTCAAGATACTCAAGTGTATAGTCGCTGTCTTCTTTCAGAACCCGTTCGCCATCCCGGACCGTTACCGAGGGCGTCTTCTCACTTCCGTCATAGGTATATTCAGTCGGCGAAACGCTCACGTCAAATAATCCGGCATCACTTTCGGTGATATACCAGTCCTCATGAACCGTTCCCCGGTAATTGCTTTCTTCTTTTGCCGTTACGGTTACTTCATACGTACCGACATTGGTTCCGGTAATTCCGCTTACAAGGCAGGATTCCAGCGGCACTTCCAGGGCATCCGCCCATACGCCTGTTATGCGGGCAGTATGTTCATTCCCGTCATATCGGAACACGCTTTCATCCAGTTCAGCCGCATCCAGTTCTGCCTTTTCGATCACAAACCCGATTTCCTGTGTTCCGCTGTAGTTTCCGATTCCGCTGATGAGTACTCTGGCCGAGCCGGCATTGATGTTGTTCTGATATTCAACGGTATAGTCACTGCCTTCTTTCAGAACCCGGCTGCCGGTTTTCACCGTGACTTCCGGGGTCTTCTCACTTCCGTCATAGACATACGAAGACGGAGATACTTCCACGCTGAAACCATCCATACTCTGTACTGAAATGGTCCAGTTCGCTGTCGCACTTCCGCTGTAATTGCCGTTTTCCTTTGCCTGTACTTTCAGAGAATATTCTCCCGCGTTGGTTCCATCACTTCCGCTTACAATGACATCCGATTCCGATACGTCCAGCGATCCGGCGGATATCGCCAGTATTTCCGCGGTCTGACGCATTCCGTTATATTCGAAGCGGTCTTCCTTCAGGATGACTGCCGTGATCTCCGCTTTACTGATTGTGAAAGGAACATGGATCGATCCGGTACAGTTTCCGGTTCCGGTAATCAGCGCCTCTGCCCTTCCCGCGTTCTGGTTGCCGGAATAAAGAACCGTGAAGTCTTCACCTTCCTTCAGAACCAGATCGTCTTTGGTTACCGTGACAGAAGGTCGTTTTTCCGTTCCGTCATAGATGAATTCCTTTTCGGAAAGTTCCGCTGTGAAGTCCTGAATATCCCGTCTGCTGATGCGCCATTGGGCATGAATCGTTCCTTTGTAGTTACTGCTGTCCTTTGCGGATATGACCGCCGTATAGCTGCCTGCCTCGGTTCCGGTATTTCCGCTGAACGTCAGCGCTTCTTCCGGTACCGAAAGGTTCCCGGCCTTTACTTCCTTCAGGCTGACCGACTGGCTGGTTCCGTTCCATGTCAGCTCATTGCTTTCAAGCACTGCTGAAGTAAGAGGGGCCGGGTCGATATGGAAAGGAAAGGTTCTGGTGCCCTGATAGTTGCCGACACCGCTGACAATGACTTTCCCGGTCCCGGCATCCACATTATTCTGGTAGGCAATGACATAGTCCTCTTCTTCTGTCAGAATCCGTCCGCCATCCTTCACTTCCACTGCCGGTTTCTTTTCCGCTCCGTCGTAGGTATATTCCTGCGGCCTGATTTCCGCCGTGAATACCGATGCGTCAGCCGGAACAATTGCCCATGTGACATCGATCGAGCCGGTGAAATTGCTTTCCTCCGTTGCCATGACGGTAAGATCATACTGACCCGCCTTGCTTGCGGTATCTCCGCTTACGGTATAGTCGGATTCATCCAGTTCCAGCTGATCGGCGTAAACGCCCACAATCCCAGGGCTCTTTTCTCCTCCGTCATAGATCAGCACCTGATCCGTCAGGTCAACCGCGTCAATCTCTGCCTTCTGGATCGTAAACTCAAAGTCCTTGGATCCCGAATAGGTGCCGATACCGCTGATCCTTATGCTGCCGGTTCCCGCATTCACATTGTTCAGATAGGAAACGGTATAGTCTTCCCCTTCTGTCAGAATCAGCGTCCCGTCCCGGACAGTAACGCCCGGCTTCTTTTCCAGACCGTCATAGACAAAGATGCTGTTGGAAAGTTCTGCTTCAAACTGAGAAGCCGTTCTCGGGCTGATTGTCCATTCCGCCCTGGCGCTGCCGGTAAAGCTGCTGCTGTCTCTTGCGGATACAACTGCCGTATAGGTGCCCGGTTCCACCGCATAATTGCCGGTGAGTGTATAAGCGGATTCCGGAACACTCAGT
>Ga0247608_10008099_pt1 | contig 10678 bp, 8 predicted proteins | sample 176DNAGHGlowgp2_FD_193490 | JGI IMG/M metagenome (GOLD analysis project Ga0247608, IMG submission 193490) | Sheep rumen microbial communities from Palmerston North, Manawatu-Wanganui, New Zealand - 1766 DNA GHGlow gp2 | ecosystem: Host-associated > Mammals > Digestive system > Stomach > Rumen ... | reverse complement strand
TCATCCGTTCCGATAATGTGCGGTGGAACTATGTAACAGATAATTTTTTCGCGCGGACTGAACATATATCCGTAACGCTCTATGTATCCGGGGTAGCTGCCCGAGGTTTTATCACCAAGATACTCCACGCTTTTGTCAGAAATCACCTGACACTTTGCAAGCAAAGGCTCGACCATATCGTCTGTGATGTCCTCTGGCGAAAGTGAGTCAAGCTCATCAAAAAAGTCAAGCGGGCGGAAGAATTTTCTCACATCGTCTGCACTTACAGCGACGCTGCCATAACGAATTTTTCCGTCTTCATATGTCGGCTCACTGCAAACAACATCAACACCGTCCACGGTAATTACTGTTTTAGCCAGCAGCTCGTCTATAAGAGCGTTGAACTTTGCAAACATCTCGTCTTTTTTCTCCTGTGGAAAATCGCTGTGCAGCTTTATGAATTCTTCGAAAATTCTGTGTCTGTCGCATTTTAAGATCAGTTCCTGTACGTTCATTCCCCTATTCCCCTTTCATACGGCTTAACCATCTTTTCCCCTTTGGGCGTAACTGTATAATACAGTTGCTTAATCATATCGACTTTAAGAATATTAATCTTTTTGCTTTTCAGCGTATCGGCATCTATGTAATAGTGCGACTGACCGTCAAAATATATCCCGTGGAAACGCTTGCTACCAGATATCTCGCTTGTATGTACATGCCCAGCAACGATAATATAGTCTTCGTAGAAATGCCCAATCTGTGCAGGGTATTTTTCTGTGAAAACAAAGCTCTGCGTGCCGACCTTCCACAAGTCCTGCAGCTGCTCATCTACGCCGGCGTGAACAAAAATTGTCTTTTCATCGTGAAAATACAGCGGCAGTTTTTTCATCCATTCGATATATGGTTTGTCTTTGTTATCATCAAAGTAATGGTCGTTGATGTACCACATATTATCACACGCCATTTCCTCGTGATTTCCCATAAGTGCGATAACTTTTTCACTGCCATATTGTTTTTGTAAACTCATTATCCTGTCAAGCACAGCATAGCTGTCCTCTCCTTCGTGGATATAGTCTCCGAGCAGTATCAGTTTGGCATCAGACTTATCAAGCAGCGGCAGCACAAGTTCAAGGGCTTTTTCAAAAGCACAAATGCAGCCATGAATGTCACTCATACAATAATATATCATTTGGACTCCTTTTGGAAATCATTATCTTTTCATAATTACAAAAGCAGTTTTACTTATGTGGTTTCTTCTGTATTATTAGTCCTTATACTCATTTTTTGTTCAAATTCAGGAACGGTTATATTAGCTCTTTTAGCGGCATCAGCTATTGTTAGAATTCCATCCTTAACCAATCTAACGAGCGCCTCTAAAAGTCCTTCTTTTAGTCCTTCTTCTCTTGCATCATTCCTAATTCTTTCAATTGCTTCGCACGTATTGATACGCTCCTCTCCGTTATTGCAGGATATTTTTCAATCCTCCTGATTATGCTCATCTGAATCAAGTATAGAGGTATAATGTGCCTGTTCGCTTTTAGGGATCTTCATTGCATCCATTACTTGTTGTGCAGACCATTTTGTAGATTCCATCAGATTTCTTATGTGTTCAAGCGATAGCTGCTCTTTTTCCTGTTCCCTACCGATAGCTATACCCTTAAGTTCAACTGCCATACCAAGATTACTCATTTCGATCAACTCCTCCTCAATTTCTTTTGCTTCAATTCTTCTTCTTTCGTATGCATCATCTTTGTCAATAGTGCTTGATGTATGCATAGCTTTCTCCTTAATTTGTTCATAAAATCATTCATTCTTATGCTTATCTTCTTTCGTTTTTTATTTGTCGTTCCAACCATAATGATTCCTCGTGCATTTTGATCATTGCTAAAACCACCGACTTTATTATAGACCAAATTAATAGTTTTTCAAGTCACAAATCCTATCAGTTTAGATAAAAAATCAATTTCTCTCTTTTTTATCAACATATCTTATTAATTATAATTATATTAGGTAAAGATCTGTATAAATCAATCGGTAAACTGCAACAATAGATATAGATTAAGCAATGGAGGAGAGAGCTATGAGAATTGATATCAGAGTGTTTGGCAAAACAAAGCTAGCAAAGATATATGTCTCAAATACAGAGCAGAATACGCAGCAAGATGAAATCAATAAAGAAATAGACTCTCTCAAAAAGGAAAACTGCATAATTGTGCTCTATCGCTCAGGAAAAGCTGATTTGAATAGCTGCACATCAGCACTTTTAAGGCGCAATTCGTGATAGCTCTAAATGCAAAAAAAGTTATCGACAAAACTCATGCACACGTCTTACATTGCCGTTGGTATTGCCAATTATATATAATTGGGATTACTCCTCTAAATAATATTTACACATAATCTGTTATTCGTTTTTAGAAGAATCATTGGACACACCATACATGTTTCACTTTTTTCCCGAAGAAGATATCAAGCACGGTATCGCAGAATGCTTTGACGAGCAGAAAACCAATTACTATTGCGAGTATTCCTTTGAGCATAGATGATACCTCCTTGAGCTTAGCTTACCCTATTCGGTTGGTTCAACTTTTGAATCCATTTTCTTGATAAGATTCATCATTTCTATGTTTATTACAAACTGACCGCTGAAAGCATCGAGAACCATTCCTGAAACCTTTTTCTCGTTGTTTTGTGCAATCGCCATAGCTTCAAATATATGCTTCTGCACTTTTGAAAAATTCTCGCCGTACTCCCCCATTTCCTCTGCACTTGAGAATATAGGGAAGAAAAACTCGTCACCGCTTTGAAGTATATCAGGTATCAGTCTTACGCTCTCTGAGGTTGTAAAAGTCTCCCCTACTATCTTATCCGTATCGCCGTCTGCGTCCTCGATCATCTTTTGCAGTTTCGCTTCGTCCTGCTTGTCCATCACTGCGGTGCACGGCACCCAGACATAGCTATCTCTTAAGTATTGAAGTACCCGCATAAAATTACGCTCATTCTGCTCTTCTTTAAACTTTGCTACGGCATCCCGTAGCATCTGACCATCATCAAGATCTTCATCAGTATATCTATTTAGAGGAATGCCTTCAGAACAGCAGATGATTGTTTTATCATCTCTTTCATTTACAAAGAATTCAATCTCATCGCCTGCGTGACAGCCAAAATCCTGATTGGGTTCGTTCAGAAGTTTACCTATAAAGCAATGGTCTCCAAGTCCGCTGATATTCACCCAGCAGCCCTCAGGTTGAAGACCATCTTTGAATATGCCGACCATAATGTCATCAGGGTAAAAGTCATGACGGCAGCTGTCGAGGAACATCATACCACGGCTCCTCTCGATTTCCTCATTAACATCATACCCTTTTAGCATATCTATTTTTTCACTATACCTCTGTATAAGCCAATCGTCATCGCCAAGTATATTGAACTCAGCGTTTTCAACGCTCCCTATCCTCGCTATAGCTCTGCGTTCGTCAGAACCATCGAATATCTCCAGTTCGCTATCCGTCTTTCTGGCAGCTGAAAGTATTTCCAGTGTCATTCCTGCATCGTGATCGATATATCCATAAACAATAACACAGTTCGCCTCGTCTTCTCTTGGAAAACCTTTTAAGCAGGATACAAGGCTATCATTCAAATCAAAGACCGCAAATTTCTTATACAAGCTGCGGAAACCAGTCTCACTGTATTTCATTCAAGTCCTCCTTTTTCTTAACACCTAATTCTGTTAAAATACTGTTTCTATACGTTTGTTTCATATCTACTGGATCGGTGGCTCGTTTGCGGTTAGGACATCAATACGCTTTTTAATATCTTCATCGTGTACAAGGTCATAAACAATACTGTATCCTGCAACCGCTCCGTTCTTTATACCGCCTTCTTCAAGTGCTTGTGCAGTTTGATATATGATAGAGATAACATCATTGTTAGCTCCGAACTGTATACTCTCTTTTTCGCAGAGTGCTCTCATCTCAGCAGGCTCAGGTCTGTCAGGAAGCTTACCGATACTCTGTGCGATATAAAACAATTCAGAATTAGCAACCTTGTTCTCCTCATATACATTGGACAGATAGTAAAACGCCGCACCTGTTTCATATTCTTTTATATCTGTATAGTAATATCCATAATTTCTGTATGCTCTTGCAATATCATTAGCCTTGTAAGCGTATTTCAATGCAAGCGATGTATACTTAATAAACTGTGAAAAGTCTTTTCTAGTTTTGTATATCTCAGCAAGCTCAAAAATGATCTGCGGTTTGACAGGGTCCCACCTGAACGCTTCAAGCAAAGCCTGTTCTGCTTCTTCAGACTTTTCATTTTCAATCAGACAATAACCATAAAAATAATAGATCATTGCGTTATCAAAAGTACTGCGGCGCAAGGTACGCTCAGGCTTTTCAAGATATTTAAATATCAGCTCTTCAAAAATATTGTCAAAGCTATGATATTCAGCTTCCTCATCGTCCTTGAACATATCCTGTATTGATTCGATCACTGACCTATAAAGTGTTTCCGCTCTGATTGAATCGTGATTCTGTGTGAGTTGAAAAAAAGCCTCATCTATTATCATGCTGATACCGTCTTCATAGTTGCCAAGAAGCTTTGTGATCTCCGTTTTCTTATCATCATCAAGAAGGTCGTACAGCTTCCTTCCGATCGCTCTGATTATTTCAACGGCATTCTCATGATCTTTGTACTTTTCCATCTGCTCGTTCAGGTATTTTATATCCTGCTCATTATCGCCGGACATACCTGACATAATATTATTGATTATTTCTTTGAAGTCCATCATACAACCACCTTTCAAATAATTTGTAAAACCAATATTACTGTGAGACACATTGTTTGTCTTTTGTCTGAATTAAATCATATAACCGAAAACAGTTTGATTTATGATTGAATTATAACCCATTCCACCAATCAAGTCAAATATACCAGTTGTTATTCTGAATAGGACTTTAGATCAATTATAGTATAACATATACAAAGCAGTTTGTGGTAACTTTTTTTGGACAGTTACAAAATAAATTTGAACGTTAAATGTAAAAGTAAATGCAAAGTTTTCTAGCTTTTACTCTTACAAACTTGCGTTTAAGTTTACAAAGAGAGAAAAATGATATAAAATTTAGTTGCTGTCCGAAAGCAGAAAGGGAAAAATTATGAGCAAGCACATGACATTAACTGAAAGAGCATTGATCGAGAAGTTTTTAGCATTCGGATTCAGCTTTTCTGCTATAGCAAAAGCTGAATCATTCACCATCGACCATTTCGCGGGAAGTGAAAAAATATCGTTTGTTTACTACAAGGACTAATTCCCACAGCGAAAACGGATGTGCACACTATTTTGACTGCACTCGAAATGCTGTGTGTGGTTCTAAAGTTCATGCGTGTTTTGTTCCGTGCAAGAATTGTCATGATCACGATTGCACTCTGATATGCAAAAGCTACATTCCAATCAACTGCAAAAAACTCGAAAAGCCTCCATATGTGTGTACCGGCTGCAAAAAACAACAATCCTGCATCAAACACCATGCTTACTATTCTTCAAGACGTGCTCATGCAGAATACCTCAGGACTTTATCCAAAAGCCGCAAGGGTATACGTGCTACACCCGAAATCTGAACAGCAAACAAAATCTCCCTGCCTGAAACCTATCAGACAGGGAGAACTTTATTTCATAATATATGATTGTGATAGATACTCTCACTGAGACAGTGTTTTAAGAAACTCTTTGAGAAGAAATGTGCAGTAGTACGGGAATGAATAGATATTATTGTTGTATCCGATATTTCCACCGAACAGCTTGACACCGAACTTGATATCCGGATATTTTTCAGATTCAATAAGCGTCCTCAAAGACTTTGATTTTCCGTTTTCTGCCTTTACTTCTACAGGCACGAGCGAATCTGCTGTCCTCATAAAGAAATCCTGTTCAAGCGTAGAATCATCACGACGGTAATAAAAGAGCTTGCAATCACTCTTAACAAGTGCCTCTCCTACTATGTTTTCATATAGAGCACCCTTGTACACTCCTAGATTCTTATTGGCACGCAGATCATCCTGTGCTTCATCGTCAAGCATAGCGACCAGCAATCCGCTGTCGGCAAAGTACAGTTTGAATACATTCTCGTCACTGTTGCCCTTCAGAGGCAACTCGGGGAAATTCAGGCAGTTGCAGACATTAACTACTCCCACATCAGAAAGCCATTCTATGCATCCACGGTAATCACGAAATCTCGCTCCCTTAGCTACTTTAGATATCTGGAATTTCTTGTTTTCCTTTGCAAGCTGCGGAGCTATCCTGTTGAAAACATTGAGGATACGAGTTTGATCGACTCCCTCAGCATATTTGCAGACATCTTCCTTGTAGTCCTCTATCAGCTGTCTCTGCAGGTCAAGAGAACCTTCAAATGTACCGCTCTCGATATATCTTGATACGACCGCAGGCATACCGCCAAGAACGCAGTAGTCCAGGAACAGCGAACGGCAAACCGATAGTTCAAGTTCACTGAATGGTTTCAGTTCAAGCATATGATTAAGCAGATTATCACGAAACGATTCATCATAGCCTTTTGCCCACAGAAACTCCTCAAAATCCATAGAGCGCATAATGTGATCCTGTTTGTTTCCGACGCTGTTGCTCTCTATCTTGCGATAGTTGATTCCCAGCATCGAGCCGCTGCAGATAACATCAAACCTGCCGTCCTGATTGAAGAATTTCAGACTTGTTGCAATATCGGGAAACTTTTGTATCTCATCAAAAAAGATAAGTGTTTTTCCTTCAATGAATCTTTTTGACGGATCAATAAGAGAAATATTCTTGATAATATCGTCTGTCTTGTATCCGTCAGATATTATCATTTCGTACTTCGGCTCTTCAACAAAGTTTATCTCAATAACGCTTTCATAGTTATCAGCGGCAAAGTGCCTTATCGACTCAGTCTTTCCGATCTGACGGCAGCCTTTAACTATAAGCGGCTTTCTGTTCTTGTCATTCTTCCATTCTTTCAGAAATCTATCGATCTTACGCGGCATATACATATATAAGCACCTCCCGATGGTTTAATAATACCGCATTCTGCGCTAAAAGTCAAGAGCGAATCACAAAATCGCAGCGAATTTTAACTCGTTTTTCACAAAATCATAGCGAATTACAGCTTAATTTGCACAAAATCACAGCGAATTACGACTCATTCATCACAGAAATTGAGTCATGTCAAGAAATAATGTAAAAAACAGCAGCTCATAATTTGTGGTCAGATCCCATACAAAGCTGCTGTTGTTTGTTTTACTATATTTCAGAACTATATTTGAATCTGTACATTACCTCACCTTGACATTTGACCACTAAATCAACGCCAATCATTTTAAGATTTCTTACTATCTCACAGGCTGTTCTAGTGATATCCACTATGATTTGAGTAATGTACGAGGCTGAGAAAACCTATTATTCGCTACTTTCCGATACTGCAGATATACAGAACAATTCAGTATAATACTCTGTTTTGAATTTCAATCGGATTAAAGCTATGAGCATTTGAGCAGGTGACATCGTCGTGAATACTCTTTGATTCGATAACATCACCACAGCTTTTGCATCGTTTCATGTTTGTTATTATTTTGGAGTCCATTTTTATTATCCGTCTGCTAACGATTAATATGCACATTTAAATTTGCCGCACATTTTATTGCGCTCCTGTTCAGTTATTCTATAAGCAAGTACAAATCCACTTGTTTAGGCAAAGGCTCTTTCATTGACCTTTGCGTTCTGTTTGTTGGTATTCACGAAAACATGACATTAATGATATTCCCGCAAATACTTGAATGGAAAAGGAATAACCGTATACTGTTCATTTCTGACAAACTCAACTGTCATTAGCGGGAAAATACTCTTTGGCTCTATCATCGTATTATCGGAATAGATTTTGCGGATCACGCAGGCGTTATGCACCGAGGTCTTAAGATTGCTCCGTTTAGGTCCGACAAAATAAACCAATACGCTGTTACCGTCCCACGTTTTTTCAGTGTAATATCTGATATTGTATATATTCTTCAGCAAGTATTCCTCGTCGAAATCCTGCGATTTTATTTCAGGATTAATTCTTATACCATAATTTTCGTAAATAAATCTGTTCAGTGCACGACCGGCATTTCTATTGTGCTGCAGATCAAGGCAGATGTTTGCATATTCGTATGTAAGACTCCCCCCTGCTTTTATTTTTTCAGCAAACCTTTGTGCATACTCTTGGTATTCAGGTCTTTCTTCTATAAAAGCAGATACTGCATCAAACAAAACCTCCTTGGAAAACTCTTTTTGCTCAAGGCTGTCAGCTATTGCCTTTATATTCGGCATTGTAGTACATACCGTACGTACTATCGCATAATACTTATCTCCATCTAACACAATAAGGCCTTCAATAGTATTGGGATATCGTGCATATCTGTTGCAATGATCCTCATATACGCTAACAATATTTGAGTCTGTTTCATTGAGCCACTCCCGTGTATCAAATGAACGGAATGTCAATTCACCTTGAGGTGAAACACTCAACAACTTGTATATATATTGCTTTTCCTTTTTCTTTTTTCCATCCTGTTCATCGTCTTCATTTTTTATTTCTTCCCTGCAAATGAAAACTACATCATTCTCATATCCAAGGCTGTTCCAATCAAACACAGATATTTCACGATTTAGGATATCTCGTTTAATAATCAGTTCCTGTACTATTTTCCTAATATCAACCGAAGGCTTGTCTTTAGCAGTCGAAGGTTTTAAATGCATCGTCTGCTCTATCATCAGATGCTGAACGACAACGCCATCAGGTATGGTGTTATGTTCATCAGCTATATTATTTGTTTTGTAGTATTCAGGATCATGTATCAGCCTGATATTGCTCATATCAGGCGATAGTGCTCCTACATCTGCCTGAATACTGTAATACTGCTTTAATTCATTACAAATCTTTTTAATCAACTCTTCGGATTCTGGCGACTTGACTTCGTCCACAATATTCACTCTGTTTCCAAGCAGTTTTCCATAGCAATCATATATCTCCTGTGGTTTTTTATCTTTTGGAATTTCATAATTGCATGTGTTTTCGGTTTCTTTCAAGCGGATACTAACATAATCCCCGAATTCTTCTTCAAAATCGCTTAAGAAACGTAAAAGGATACCAAGCTTTGAATGATAGAACTCGTCTTTTGAATTAAACCTCAGGAAATCAACTGTGTTCTTCTTTTTGGGATTTCCCCTCATCACATACTCTGTCAGATCATTATCCCGTGACAGCTTTTTGCGCAGTTCACCCGTAACTGGATCAAACACAAAAACAGCAGACTTATCTTTCTTATCCTTTTTTCTGAAGGAACGTACAGATAATGCTATGATACTATCCTTTTCAAACTTTATCTCTATACTGTAAAAATTGTTTGCTTTTTTCCAACGGGGCGTTAAGTAGTAAAGCTTACCGGTAGTATTATTGTATGTAAACAGCTTGTTTTTCGGAACTTTCACCGAATTCGCCAACAGCTGCAAAAGAGCATTGTCATACAGATAGCTATCCTTACAAGCCTGCTGATCTGCGACATCTACCCTTTTTACGCAGACATCCTCAAACCTTTCCTGCATTACAGCTCTAAACTCTGTTTCGGATATATCTCCTTTTCTGAATAACACAAACGCTGTTTTACCGAACAGGTACTGCACAGACAGCGCTTTGAACTCTGCCTCGGGGAAATCAAGGATATTTGTTTTTTTGTACTGCTCGGAATTTCCAGAGATCTGAAAAACATCATAGTCTCTGTTTATTGCGTTATAGTCTATCTCAGCTTCGTACTTGTTCAGAAGTATACCATGTGCCATTATTCTTCCTCCTTTATCAGATCCAGCATTCTTGCATCTACATGTCCGTTATTATCGATCAGCCTTGGTATTTCTATTATTCTGCCGTCATGGCTGATACACGGTTTACTGTTATGCGTATCTGTCATATTGATTATGTAAGCACGTTTTCCTCCGATCGCATCAAGCTTATTCAATATCTCTGCTCTTGTTTTTTCTTTATCCTGAATATATGTGTATTTCCAGTTCTTAAAATCAACATATACATCAGGGGCAAGCTCGAAATCAAAGAACTCAAACTTTTGCGGATCAGTTATTTCTGACAGCTCGATACCACGTTCATTCCTGAGAATAAATCTGCCTGCCGCTTCACCAAGTGCACCTTTATATATATTGTGGAAAAGCACAGGGCTCATCACATATTCGTTCCTTTCAAACTCTATTGCGTATCCCATAGAAATAAAGAACTCTTTCAAGGGCATGTATCTCATTAACAGCGGCAGTCCCGAATCCTCCTGTGACATAGTAAGAACAATGTGTTCTTTTCCCTCACCTTTCATCTTTGCACGTTCGCTGTTCATAAAACCGATCACATCGCAGTTAAAATCAATAGCCACATTATCAAAGTCCGAATACTGGGAATAAACATATTTGTTTGTTGGCTCACCTGACGTGATATACAGCTTGTTTATGACTTCATTGTTATCTTTAGCTTGTCTGTCTGCCGTTGGATACTTAAGCACAGTTTCCCTAAGCTCATTCCAAAGGCGCATACTTTGTTCAGTCCAATTTCTCGACAGCATTTGTCTTATGATCCTCATGCCATCTGTGGATATTCTTTCAGCAATATTAAGCGTT
>Ga0247608_10008098_pt1 | contig 10678 bp, 16 predicted proteins | sample 176DNAGHGlowgp2_FD_193490 | JGI IMG/M metagenome (GOLD analysis project Ga0247608, IMG submission 193490) | Sheep rumen microbial communities from Palmerston North, Manawatu-Wanganui, New Zealand - 1766 DNA GHGlow gp2 | ecosystem: Host-associated > Mammals > Digestive system > Stomach > Rumen ... | reverse complement strand
CTGCCGCATGGTATCTCACGGCTTCTTATCAGATGAAGAATGTAACCTTATCCCTCTATGCTCAACATCCCTTCTGCGCTCGTCCGCTCACTCACAAAACAGAAGTGCTCAGCCGTTACATCCACAAGGAGGCGTCACAACACAGCCGCGATTTGGGCAATATGCTGACACTCAACCTTACGTGGCATCTGTCCTCAGGCCGCAAATACCGCAACATCCAGCGTACCATGAACCATCGGGATACAGAAACGGGAATATTACAAAGCAAATGAGAAAGGCCATCTTCATATTTATTGCCATCGTCCTCGTGGCTGCAAGTATCGATTGGATCCGCTCGTGCAGCGGCTTGAAGTCGCACAAGGAGGTCTTTGGGCGGGAACTGACTTATGCCGAGATGTACGAGTACAAGGATGCGGACTACGATTACGTCGTCCGCGTCCCGTCGTTCTTCACCGCCCAAGCAGATTCCCTTCAAGAGGAGAAAGGCCGTATGCGCTTCGAATATGGCGACCAGTGGATCACCGTTGTCATCGAGAGTCATGTGATGCACAAAAATGGCCAGTCGCTAAAGGACGGCATGGACTCTCTGGCACAAGTGCTTCATGCGACAGACCGCAAACTCGGCAGTGATTACTTCATCCTCTCTGGTTCGCAGTACGAAAACGGCAGTCTTATCGAAGGCTATAGTTATTACTCGAAAGTCATGGCCAATCACAAACTCTGGTTTGTCTATACGATGGTCTATCCCGACGACTACAAAGACATCCTCGCCCGTCTGTTCAAGGAAATCGATGACTGGCAGATATGGGAGCGCCCTCGTCCGCAACTGAAACAAGGCGAGAGTCAAACGCCGAAAGCGGTACCGAAATAAATAGTTAAGCGCTTTCTCCAAAGAAACTTATTAGCTGTAGTACAGAAATTGACATGGCCGCTAAAAATAATCCTTTGGTTAAAGCCTATAATATTAAGGATAGAACAGTACAAAGCCATTGTAGCTGTTGTTAAAGTATTCATACTTTAACGCAATAGGATTTTCTTTGACAGAAGCTATGAAAGTACCATACCCAGATTTTTCACCCTTAATATACAACTCAACAAAAGGGTATCTTAGACGGTCTAAGCTTTCTGGGAAACGCAATCTACCGATATCAGACAAAAAGGGTTGTGAAAGAAAAAAATCTCTAAGCGAAACCTTTGTTGGCAAAGGGTCTTTCATCACAAGCAAAGCACACCGCATAGGTGAAAACTCCACGTACCTACGTAGAGTTGCATGAATTGATGCACCAAAGAAAGGGGAAGTCTGTATTGCAGTCTGAATTGACAATGGTTCATTTTGCACCATCTCTGCAAACTTATCACCCTGAAAGAGCGTTTCAGAGGCAAAATAACTTGCCTCTGCCTCAAACTGTTCCTTTGTTTCTGGACTCAAAGTAAAATCGTCATCTGCATACATTGAGGATATAGCCACCTGCCAAGGAAGATTATGGCCGACTTCATGTAGTAGTGTAAATCTCTGTCTTTCTTTGTTACAAGACCTATCTAGATAGATTAATTTTGCATCACGAACGAGAAGGCCTCGTAGCTGACCAAGTATTTTTTGAAGAATAGATGCATGTTTATCCATATATATAGGTGTTACTTTGGATAAGTCCTCTGGTGACACCTTAAGGTCTATAAAAGCTGCTAATTTATCAGCTGGAGTTGGGAAAATATCAATACAACGGCTTGACACAAGTAATTCATGTGACCACTCCTTGATGTCATGTTTTGTCGATTCTTCAATGATAATTTCCATTATTTATCCCGTTGTCTTATGAAGTTGAGATAATTTAAGAGCTCTTTTTCTTCTTCGTCGGTCAGTGAAGTACCAGCAGAAGCTGCTACTGACTGAAGGATTTTGTGTTTAGGGGTGCTTTGCTCTTTCTTTTCGATAACACCACCAGCAGAAAGCAAAGTTTCCAATTCAACGCCATATGTCTGGGAGAGTTTGTAGAGTGTATTTGCAGAAGGATGGGCGATTTTATCGTTCTCTAGCTGACTCAGATATGCGTTTGAAATACCTGTTTTCTCTTCAACATGCCTTAACGTAAGCTTATTAATCTCACGATACTGCTTTAATAATTTGCCTAATGTATCCATAAAAAGGGGTTTGTTGTAGCATAATGACGTTGCAAATTTAGCAAGAAAATCTAAATAAAACAAGAAAAATTTGATATTTTAAGATTTTTCCGTTAAATTTCATTAGAATTGCTTGGTATATTTAGATTTTTGTTATACCTTTGCAGCGGAACAAGGAGGATTTAGTCCGACTTAACCATTAATAATTATTTCTAAATTTTAATAATTTGAATTATGACAGAGATTAATTCAAAGCCCTTCGCTGAACAAGAAGGCACTCAGGGTAACGTAGGAAAACACAAGCCCGAAGAAAACAAAAAGTCCTACAAGTTTAAAATTAACGGTGGCAAACCTTATAGCTGGCCCACACCTATTATTAATGAGACCGACATAAGGAGGATTGGACAAATTCCAGATGATGAAGATCTATATCTGGATTTGCCGGGCCATTGGAGAGATGCATTTATTGAAAGAGGTGCAGACATCGATCTCTCCGCTCCTGGTATGGATAAATTCATTACCAAGAAGAAAGGGCATGAGTTTGAATGCACCATTATCATTAATTCCGATCCCTTCAAGTATGACCAGCCAACGATCTCATACGAGAAAGTTGCTTCCCTAGCTTACGGGAAGGACTATGATCCCAACCGCGTATACTCTATGGCCTATAGCAAAGGCCCGTCAGAGAATGTTGAAGGTTTAATGTCTAAAGGAAAAACCGTTTATGTCACAAATGGAATGGAATTCGATGTTGCCATCTCTCATCAGTCATAACGAGGATTTACAGAAAATTCAAGATGCAGGGATTAGCTTTGACGTACGCAGCGGCAATTTTGTTGCCGACTGCGTACCTTACCTCACAGAGTCGAAAGAGATCAAAGCTGGAATACTGGTTTTCCCCATGAACATGGAAAACATGACAATTAAAAATCCTAATGATCATACGGCTTTTTTCATTGGAAGCAAACCATGCGAAATGGACGGTACACCTATTAAAGGTTTAGGCATCTTGGAGATGCAGCAACCTTTGTTTGATAACATCAAAAGTGACTATCGCTTTTCGTGTTATCCCGATAAAGGTATGTACCCAACCTACTATGATAAGGTACTCAATTATTGGAGAGTGATAACTGCACCAGCAGAGAACACCGATAAGGCCGCATGTCTTGCTCTTAAAAAACAAAAACTTGTAAGGCCAGTAGGCAGCAAACTCGTTTATTGGGACATCAACTCTTCCCGTGCCCATATCGCTGGTTTGACGGACATGTTCAAAGGAATGAAAATCGCCATTGTTGGGCTTGGAGGCACAGGATCATATGTTTTGGATTTCATTTCCAAACTACCACTTGACGAAATACACCTATTTGACTCAGACATCTTCGAGCAGCACAATGCGTTTAGAGCACCAGGTGCGGCATCCTCTCATATACTGGAGCAACATATCACTAAGGTGCAATATCTTAGTAGCGTGTATAAGCATATGAACGAAGCAATAGTCCCACATGCAGAAAATATCAATCCCAACAATAAGGAAATCCTGCTTGGAATGGACTTTATATTTTTGTGCATTGATAATGCTGCCGTGAGAAATGAGATCGCAAACTTTCTTATCAAGAATAACAAGAAGTTTGTCAACTCTGGCATAGGGGTTTCTTTAAGAGAAGGAGGGCTATCTGGCATTATCCGCATTTCCTATGGTGAGCCCGGCCATTATCATTATCTCAATGATGCCTTTTCAGCGACTAACGAGGCCGGAGAAGATGACATCTATCGTGATAACATCCAGATAGCGGAACTGAATGCTTTCGCTGCCATGGAGTCAGTCTTTAGATGGAAACAGTCGCTCGGATTTTATCAAGATTCGGCCAGAACATACGATCTGGAGTTTGTAATGAACAAGAATAAAATCATTTATGATGACCCGAAAGTTTAGGTTAGAGTTCGTAGACAATATTCCAAAACGGCTGGAAGAAGGGAAACTATATGTGTCGATGAGATATCACACTACTGCTCACCTATGCGCATGCGGATGTGGAGAAAAGGTCGTAAATCCTCTTAATAGAAAGTATGGTTGGGTGCTCACATTCGACGGTCAAAGAGTAAGTCTTTCACCTTCTATTGGGAACTACCAATTCCCATGCCATTCGCATTATTACATCAAAGATAACGAAGTACTATTTCTTGATATTGATGATAGAGACTTACACAATAAGGGATTCGTCAAAAAAATAGTAGAATGGATAAAGCATCTACTCAGATAAATATTGTATAACGGCTGCCTGAAACATGCAGCCACATTAATCCCCGAAAAGGACGGGTTAGTTTAGGATATGGCAACAAATCCTCCAAGTGGCGATGGCCACAGAAACGGTATGGTACGCCAAAGAAGTCAAGTACTGAATCCTAAAACTGGAATTTGGACCAAACGTGGTCCCGATGGAAGGTTTATGGACGGCAAACAGGACGGGACTCCTTTCAAAGGCGTAAAAAAAGAAAAATGATTTTAGGATGTGCCTCGCTGATGTGAATCAACGAGGCATTATTTTAATACATTAAGTTAGAAGCATCACAAGAAAACCACTAAAACAGAATAGATAAGCTTGTGGAACATGACATGCTCTACTTTATTCTGGGTACAGCCATCAGCGCAGACAGTCTCGTTGATGTTGGGTCGTGTGAGGGTGCCATGAAGATTATCAGGGAATTGAAAGAGGATTTACCTCTCTCGAAACTGAAAGATGACAAGAAACTCAAAACCAGACTCGACGATGCGGAGCAAATAATCCTGCGCGACATGGAGGCTTTCAAAAACGTCAAAGCATGATAGGAAGAAACGAGAGGCTGGCTTTGCCCCTCGTTTCTTTACAGTGGATTTAGATGCAGGCGGACCTATCGGCGTGACTTCGGCTTCTTCTTTCTGCGTTCCAAGTACGCCGACAATTCATTGATGCCCCAGATAGCCGACAGGACAAAGATCGGCATAAAAGACATCGCCCATAGGAACGTCATGGTGTCGTTCAGGTGGTACTTGCCTGTGTAATAGGCAAGGATTGGAAAGACAACCAGTGCCACCTTGTCGGCCAGATGGTAGACAATGGGAAACCACTCCATGCGCGAGGTCAGACGGATAAGGTGCTCCTCGGCTTTGGCCTCGATATACTCGCAGACAGTCTCGCCACCTTTCATCATTGCCATGCAAACCTGAGACTGCTGCCATTTCTCGCGGTCTTTCTTCGTCAGTTCTTCGACATAGCGGCTCATGAGTTTCGAGTCATGCATGTTCTCAGCCACTTGACGCAGGATGCATTCCGCATACAGGTTCATCTCTTCCAACGGCGCAACGTCCATGTCCTGATTGACGAGCTTGTTGCTGTTGTTCCTCATCACGTCGAGGGGAATACTGCCCAAAAGCGTCTGCTGGTCTATGAGCATTTCAATGGCCTCGTGGGTTGATTTCACAAGGAACTTACCTTTCATCACAGCCTTTACGCCACGTTCATACTCCTTCTGGTCATAGAGCGCAGTGTGCTTCTGCCTACCATGAAAAAGCGCCTTCAGGTTGTTGACAACTTGCAGGATAGTATGCGGTTTCTCCTGCTTACGGGGGCTTTCCTGCCGTACCCCAGTCTCACTGTTGCCTCCCCGCATCTGACTATCGCCAGAGGGAAGCATGCTGTCGTATTTTCTTCTCATAAAAAACTATCTCTTTCGTCCTCTATTATTCTGTTGTCTGATGAATCCGTTCTTCTTCCACCAATACCATTCCTCGTCCTTCTTCTTCGGCAGGTCGTTATTGCTCTGACCACCTCCAAGGGACGGCTGCGTTTCCGGCAGGGCAAGGTTAGCAACGACGTCCATCATAGCTTCGACTGCTTCACCCGCACGCTCGGCACTACATTCAAACTGATCAAGCAGTTCCATTGCGGCACTCTTCAGGTTTTCTTCACTAAACGACGACCCCTCGTGCTCTCCCATATCGATAGCCTTTGCAACGATGCCTTCGGGTAGGATGTCCTCCCTATCAAGCAGGCTAAACTCCGTCCTGAACGGACTCTTCACAAAGCGTTTGATGGCATTCAGCGCAAGCCAGACGGCTGTCCGACGGTCACCCTCGGCCTCCGTGGACTTACGTGAAGCAGGCTCCGTCTGCTTCACGGGCGTCGGAACAGCTGGTTTCTCAGCGTTCTTCCTCTCTGCCGCCTCCTTAATCCTCAATAGTCGCAGATATGCCTCGTCATCATCCGACTGCGACGACCTCGACGGCTTCTGCGGAATCACCTCTTCCTGCCGATTCTGCTGCCAGCGATAGCTCTCCGTCCGCGCCTCTTCTATCTCAGGATGCTGCTTCTGCCAAGTGCCGAACAGCTTGGAAACCGTCAGGTCGCGCCCATGCCCGAACCCTTTAGCCGAAGCCTTATACATCACGGTACTGGAGTAGTTCCCGTCGAGGTCATACAACTTCTCGCCAATGGAGTAACCACGGCAGACACCCTTCGAGTCGTACGTCGGCTCCACTTCGAAGCCGTTCCTGCGCATCCCGGCAAAGTACGTCTCGATGTCCCACTTATCCATCCACTTCAGTACCTTCATTGCAGCATCGTGAATCCGCTCCATCCGCTTGTTCTCCCTCTCCTCGGCTTTCGTCCACCCGTACTTCTCGGCGATGAGGTCAGCCGCCATCTTCGCACGCTCCTTGCATTTGTGCGTGTCCTGCATCTCGCCGTCCATTGTCAGACGGTTGGCTACAATGTGTACATGCGGCTTGCCCGTATCAAAGTGTACAGTGGCAACATACTGGCTTTTTGCCAATTGTGTGTGCCTGCCGCTCACCTTCGCCTTGGGCTGCCCCGTCTTTCTATCGATGACAGGTCTGCCGTCCTTGGCTTTCACCGGCTCCCATTTGAAGTGGGTAGCGTCCAGCACCTGAACGCAGTCCTTGCAGAACTTGTCCCACTGCGCCATCGTCCAGTTCTGACAGACCTCCGGCGGTGGACACAGCTCGATGCGCCAGAACGGCTTTTCTGCCCTGTGCCTGGATGCCGCCTGCAGCAGTTGCATGTCCATCAGCACCTCCACCGGCGAGTACGGCTTACCCGTCATCGGATCCAGTTCGATATTGTTGGCGGCGAGGAAGACGGACTTGTCCTCCTTCCTTGCCTTCTCCTTGTCGAGCACATAGTTGATAGCGTTGGCGGCATGCGCCCCGTCTATCGTGTCCATCTTGATGACCATACGCTAACCTCCCATGTTTAACGTCCTGTCCCTCATCCTGTCGAAGAACTCCAGGGCAGTGATAAGGTGCTTGCGCCACCAGTCAAAGCTCTTGCCGTGGATGACAGCCCTGAAACGTTCTTCGTCGGACTTATGTGCAAACTCTGCCACCATTGCATTGAACTGGAGTAGCACATCGCCACGTGACTTTTTCAGGTTCCTGAGCAGGTCCAGTTCTTCTTCGGTAAACGCAGCACGGGGATGCTTGCCGCTCAGGAGCGTCATACAATACTGCGAAAGATTCTGTCCGCATTTTTCCGCATTCCCGAGAAGTTCATCCATCAGTCGTTTCGTCACTTTCAGGTGCAGCATCTCTGTGGCAGTCCACTTGCGGATGCGCAGTCCCGTCCGATTCTTACGTAACACCTTGTCGATCAGGTCCACGCGATGGGCATCCAGTTTGTAACTGCCAAACAACGTGTAACTCTGTCGGCTGATGGGCTGGTCAACCTGTTCGATGCTGCCGCTACTCCGATAGACGACAAAGTGCATCTGGCATTTCCTGTCAGTCTCATCCACCCACAGGTCACCGACCGTTACGGGTTCCCATGAGAACTTGCTGTGTTCCCTGCCGTCCTTAGGCGACAGGTACCGCTTCTTCGACTTGATGAAGAAGCCCTTCTCAGGTCTCGCCTTCTCCAATAGTTGCGAGCCTTTGAATTTCGCTATTACGTTTCTGTCTATTACCATTAGTATACTTTTATAAAAGGTGTGAGCCAGCGAACGCCTCCCCAATGAAAGCCTGCGAGCATTGCCAGTTCGGTTCGTCTGCCAAAAGAGCCATAGCGATTTTGGTAGCACGAAACTCCAACTGGCATATCTGCACGCATGTTTCGATTCTGACTGACGTTTCTAATACCTGGAGAAATCTCCAGAGCATCGGCAATGTCGTACATCGTAGCTCGTCATTACAGGATGTCATCGATGTTCTTCTTGCGGTTAATGACTGCGCCATGCTTCTGCTCATAACGGGCAATTCCGTCGCTGAGGAACTTCTCCACCACGTCGCGGATGGAGAAGCCCTCAATTCGAGCGATGGCCTTTATCTTGACCACAATCTCAACGGCTAAGATGACCGTGAAGTGCTGCCAGGCTCTCTTGATGACACTGGTCTCTTCGGGCCTTTGTTCTTCCTGTGGTTTCTTCTGCTCCTTTGGCCTGGTCTGCTGGGTGATGCTTCTGACATCACTTTCAAGGGTATTGAAACCGTCTAAGGGAAACACTTGCTCACTCATACTCGTCTACTGTTTTATTTGTTCTACAATAGCGTCAAAGGCATGTTCGACGGCAGCCTTCTGGTACTTGTCAAGTGCGGAAATGGTTGAGTAACGCTTGATGACTACACTCTGCTTGATCCTCGGTGTTACCCTTCCGATTCTGCCAAGAATTTTTACCGTCTCTTCACGCTGCTTCATATCGTCTGCACGGTTCTCGGTAGAGTTGATGCGGTTGGGCAGGAAAACAAGTTGGATGTTCTTCACGCGCTTGATGACCTTGATGAAGATACCAGTGGCATCGATGGTGTCGAAGTCGTAGGAGATAGGTACCACAGCGAGGTCTGCTGCCTTGTACAGCAGGTCGAGATTGGCGGCATTGAGGGTTCCTGGCATGTCGAAGAGGACAACACCATCAAACTTCATCGCCTCTTCGATGGAGGACTGCAGACTCTGGCGGTCTGTCGTATCAACAGTACTCACTTCCCATGGGATAGCCACATCCGGGGTGGCAGCCAGTTCTCTCTCCCTGTGACGGGACAAGGATGCCTGAATGTCTGCATCCAGGACCTTCACGGGATAACCATTCTCACAAAGATACTGCGCAAAGAGCGCACAACAGGAGGTCTTTCCTACGCCTCCCTTAATGTTGGTGAATAATATAATTCTTCTCATAATTTTACTCTGTTTATTAAATACATTGTGTACATTTTTGCCATTATAGACCTTGTGTACTCTGTATATCGCGAATACAGTTTGTACGCTATAGACATTGTATTTCCTGTGTTCATTGTATTCATTGAATACTCTGTATACATTGTCTTCATTGCAGACAACATATACATTGCAGACATTGTAACCGTTGTATATACTGTAGCCAGTATAAACATTATATACACATACGCTGTAGCCAATACAGAAACCAGATACGTTGTGGACATTGTTGCCATTGTCTTCATTGCATACAACTGATACACCCTATACATTGTACACTCAGTCATGTCAGACATGTTACCAGTCACGCTTGTTGGGTTTACGACGATGGGACGAAAGGATGGCATCATTCTCTTCCTCAGTGGTCAGGGGTACGGCATTCTTGCGTTTCACCTCCAACCACTTGTCGAGTTCGTCATTGAACAAGACCCAACGCTTGCCGGGTTTCGATCCTGGCACCTCGCCCTTCTGCAACTTCATGTAGAGGGTGTTCAGGGGCATGCGGAGATAGTCTGCCGCTTCTTCCACGTTCATCGTGCGACGCACGCGCTGTATCTTTTGCTGTGTTTGTCCTTTCTGAAGGTCAGACAGCAGTACCTTCATGCCGATGACTTCATCCCGAAGCTCGGCAACGACCTGCGGAAGGTCGTTGAATGTCAATTCGACGTTCTTCATATGATACGATGAGACCTTTGTGTCTCGGCTGCAAAGGAACTGCATTATCATTGCGTTATGAAGTTTATGATGCACCATGCACAGATAATAATGGTATAATGTGGATGGCGCTGGTTTTTTATGGTCGCCTCTGGTTATGAATGGTTGTTTATTGCAGCGGGAGGGGCGGGTATGCTAATAGTCAGGTTCACTTATAGGCATAGAAAATCGCCGCACAGATCCAGCAAAGAATCTGTACGGCGATGCAGAGTCAGTATTGTAAGATGATCAGACAGCCTGTTTCATTTCCATATTACGGAAGTGGAAAGCTATTGAATGTGGTTCAGGCTTGTCAATCTTGATAAGGTCATTGGGCTTTTCCTCCAGTAGGTTCTGCGACAGGTAGCTGTCCGTACAGGGTGAACCGTCACGCTTGACGCACAGGTCTGGGAACATGGCTTTCACGAAACGGCCACAAGTCTCGCTCTTATATCCGTTCTCCATGCCCATGCGCTTGGCTATGTTCCATGTCAGATGGCGCACGTCGCGGCTGGTTACCTTTTCCTTCCACTTGCAGAGTCTGGGCTTGGGCTGATAGGTACTGCTGCTTATCCAACCCTCATATTCAAGCCATACGGCAAGAATGTCCTGTTCGTCCAGCAGAGGGCCGAGCGAGTAGTAGATATACTCCTGCATGATTTCCTTTC
>Ga0247608_10008097_pt1 | contig 10679 bp, 6 predicted proteins | sample 176DNAGHGlowgp2_FD_193490 | JGI IMG/M metagenome (GOLD analysis project Ga0247608, IMG submission 193490) | Sheep rumen microbial communities from Palmerston North, Manawatu-Wanganui, New Zealand - 1766 DNA GHGlow gp2 | ecosystem: Host-associated > Mammals > Digestive system > Stomach > Rumen ... | reverse complement strand
CCTCAGGGTAGACAAGGTTGGCAAGGTCCAACAGGTCCACAAGGTAACCAAGGTAGGCAGGGTTATCAAGGACCAACGGGCCCACAAGGTAACCAAGGTAGGCAGGGCTATCAAGGTCCAACAGGTCCTCAGGGCAACCAAGGTTGGCAAGGTCCAACAGGTCCATTAGGCCCACAAGGCAGACAAGGCTATCAAGGTCCAACAGGTCCTCAGGGCAACCAAGGTTGGCAAGGTCCAACAGGTCCGCAAGGTAACCAAGGTAGGCAAGGTTATCAAGGCCCGACAGGTCCATTAGGCCCACAAGGTAGACAGGGTTACCAAGGCCCGACAGGTCCTAAAGGTGCTGATGCAACAGGAGTTACTATTACAACAAATGCAGGAAAACGTTATTTACTTGGTATAGCTAACACTGGTAGTACAGGTGCTGTATTCAATACAACCAATGTTAATAGTAATGCGGGTGTTTATATGCAATCTGGATTGATTTATTCTACATCTGATGAAAATTTAAAAAATTTCAAGGGTGATATTAAATGTGAGTTTAATGAACTTAAATCAATACCAAAGAAATATTTTGAATGGAAAAATGGAGACCCACCTGGTGTTCAAATCGGTACATCTGCACAGGAACTTGCAAAATATTATCCTGAATTAGTTAGTGTTGATGATAATGGTGAGTTTGCTGTTTCATATGAAAGATTATCAGTTGTGGCTCTTGCTGCTGTTGATAAACTATACGATGAAATAGTTAGAATAAAGAACGTATTATCAACAAAATATGGAATAGTAATAGACTAATTTAAAATATTTATTTAAAATGTAAAAAGCCAGTCATAAGATTGGCTTTTTTGTTTACATTTTATTGATAATATATTACTTTTTTATAAAAAAAAATGATTATTAAGAAAACATTAGTCTTTTATTGGTATGCGTCTAAGGTGTTTTTAAATGATTTAACTTATCCGTTTCATCTTGCTTGTTTGGGTAAGTATTCCAATGTTTTCGATGAAGCAATTTTTATGATTGCTGTTGATGATGATGATAAAGATTTAGTTTTAAACACTGAAAATAAGATATTGAATGCAATACAAGGAAATATATCAACCATTAAATTTGACGTAATAAAAAATAATAAATTATGTGAAGTCAATGCGTTTAGCAAGTATATTTTAAATAAGCATACCGATGATAATGTTTTTGAAGTGTTCTTTTTTGCGCACACTAAAGGTGCGAGAATCATAAATTTTTATCCTGACTATTGCGAAGATTATTTGCATTGGATATTTTCGCTATATTTTTATTCTCTTGAACCTGAGTTTTTGTTTGAAATGGAAATGAAAATAATTAGCGGATATGGTGGAAAGTTATCATCATTTTTTGGGCCACTTTGCAGTTTTACAAAGGAAGGCTATGCGTTTTATCCTGGAACGTTTTATTGGGTTAATATGAAAAACATAATAAATGATTGCAATGACGGAAAAATAACGATACCTGAAATTGCAAATAGAGCATTTTGTGAATGTTTTCCAATGATTTATAAAGATAAAATTGAAAAAATAACATCACATAATAATATTATAAAGCCTTATGACGAATCTGTAAGCTTTTATAATCATTGTGACTGGAATTCAATAACGTATTTTTTTGGCGAAAATGAAAAGTATTTAAATGAATATAATAAAATTAAAGAAAGTATTGGCTTATGACAAATCATAGCGTTTTAATTACAGGTGCTGCTGGATTTATAGGTAGCAGATTTGCTGATTGGATTGTTGAAAATAAGAAAGAATATACTGTTGTTGGCGTTGATAACCTATTTGGTGGGTATATGGAAAACGTGAATGAAAATGTTGTTTTCCATAAAATGGATTTAATGACTGATTCAATTACTGATTTATTTGATAAGTATGAATTTGAGTATGTTTTTCATTTTGCTGCTTATGCTGCTGAAGGGTTATCACCTTTTATGCGTAAGTTCAATGATATGAACAATATGGTTTCAACAGATAACATAATAAACGAATGTGTTATGCACAATGTTAAAAGGCTAATATACACATCTTCAATGTCTGTTTACGGAGGAGGAATATATGATGGCAGAATATTCAATGAAGATGACATTCCAATGCCTGAAGACCCATATGCGGTATCAAAATATGCTTGCGAAATGAATGTTAAAAACGCAGGTAAAATCCACGGATTAGATTGGTGCATTATTAGGCCACACAATGTTTATGGAATTAAACAGAACATTTGGGACAAATATAGAAATGTAATAGGTATATGGATGTATCAAGCATTGAATAATCAACCAATGTTAATATACGGAGATGGAAACCAAACAAGGTCATTCTCATATATTGACGATATACTTGAGCCATTGTGGAATTCAGCAACATATGAAAAGGCTTCAAATGAGATAATCAATCTTGGCGGAATGTTTGGGCATAGCATATTGCATACTTGTAATATTGTGAGAGAAGTAACGGGATATGATAATGTTGAATTTAGAGAGCCGAGATACGAGGTTAAACACGCAATACCTGACTATAAGAAATCAATTGAAATGTTAGATTTTAAACAATCAACATCATTGGAAGATGGTATTAAAGAGATGTGGGAATGGGCAAAAGAACAACCAATGAGAGACCAATATAAATGGGAAAATTATGAAATAAATAAAGGAATATATAGTTATTGGAAATAAAAATTTAGTATATGAAAACAATCGGAATTTATAATTATGTAATGCATCCAAGTTATAAATGGGATGAGACAAATTACGAAATTGGAAATATTGGCGGTTCTGAAATATGGGCAATTGAGGTTGCCAATGAGTTTAGAAGCCGTGGCTATGAAGTGTATATGTTCGGAAACCCAAATGAAGAACATGACAGTAAAAATGGCGTTCATTATCTAAAATGTGATGAATTAAATAAAACTTGCTTGAAAGTTAAATTTGATGTGATTTTTTTGAGTAGGACGGTAGAGTGTATTAATGAGATAGTTGGGTGTGATAACATATTTTTAATGCTTCATGATGTTGTAATTATTGGCTCTAATGGTCCTAGTGATTTCCCAATCAATAAAATAAGAAAAGTATTTTATCAAAGTGATTTTCAAAAAGAAGCAATACAAAATAAGTACTTGATTCCTGATGAAAAGTTTTACAGAACATTCGAAGCAATAAATCAGTCAAAGTATGACGATTTATCTGGTACTGTAAAGGAAAATAAGATGCTTTATTCAAGTGGCTTTGGCCGTGGGCTTAGGTGGCTTATTGAAAATGTTTTTGAAAGGGTAAAAGAAGAAATTCCTGATTTTAAAATTGATGTTTGTGGCCATTTTGATGGCGGAATATTTAAGGAATTTTTAGACAAAGACGGAATTACTGTTATTGGTAACATAAGCAGAGAAGAATTGGTTAAAAAACAATGTGAGTCAAAAGTATGGATTTATCCAAATCATGGGTATGATTCTGAATATAACAGAAATAATGAGACATTTTGTATTACTGCAATAGAAAATGCGTATGCAAAAAATGCTTGCATACTTGGAAAATGGGGATGTTTTGCATCAACGCTTGAAGGTTATAATGGGTTTGTTGGTGACGGATTGTATGAAAATATTTTTGAACCAATGGATTATGATAATCTTGATTTATTTGCAGATGCACTTGTTTCTGAAACAGTAAAATGCCTAAAAGATGAGGAATATAGGAAGTCAAAAGTTGAATCTTCATATGAAATAGTAAAGCAGTATACTTGGAAAAACGTTGTTGATGGGTTTGAAACTCTAATTGAAAGTGAATGCAAAAGTGTTATGGTCTATGTAATAACACATAAAAATTTTCCTTATTTAATCCAAGATGAAATTCATCGTGTTCTTCAAGTCGGTGCTGCAATAAATGGAAACTTGGGAATTGGGCTTTGTGATAATGTTGGTGACAATATTTCAGAGAAAAACAAGTTTTTCCTTGATACAACCGGTGTTTATTGGATTTGGAAAAATGCGCCTCACTATGATTTTATTGGAAATCAGGCATATAGAAGAGATTTTAGACTTTCAAAAGATGAAATAATTGACATTCTAAATAAATACGATGTTATTGCATCACCTGTGTATTTGGGTGAATCAATTTATAACCATTATAAAGGATGTCATATCATAAAGGATTTGGATACTTGCGGTGATATAATTGATGAACTATATCCTGAATACAAAGGAAAGTTTAGCGAGTTTATGAAGACAAAGGAAAAATTGTATATAGGGTGTGGATATATTACTTCCTATGAAAAATACAATGATATTAATGAATTTGTGTTTAGTGTGCTGTTTGAATTAGAAAAGAGATATGGGTTCAAGACATATGAAGAATGGCTTGATTATGCTGAGAAGTCAGGGCAAAAGCAAGTTCCTGATGACCACAAGTATAATGGAATTACGGCTGCTGAATACCAAGCACATTTGTTCGGGCAACTATATGAGAGAATTTTCACGTTTTATGTTTCATTAAAATATGATAAAATATATGATAGGCCATATGTCAGACTTGACAAGGAATATGAAGGAAGGAATCTAAAGACTCTTTTGTGCTGTATAGGAAGGCTTGAAAATCAATATATTCGTGAGTATGTTGAATATAACAAAGCACTTGGCTTTACAAATATTTGCTTGTATGACAATAATAGGGATGGAGAAGAAGATTTCAACGATGTAATTGGCGATTATATTAATGATGGTTTTGTTATTTTAAAAGATTACAGAAATATAACAGAACCGTGTCAGTTTAGGGCGTATAATGAATGCTATGCCGAATACGGAAACAAGTATGATTGGATTGCTTTCTTGGATATAGATGAATTCATATTTTTAAACAATTATCGTTCAATTAATGAATTTTTATTGGATGATAGATTTAAATTTTATGATAAAATCCATTTGAATTGGTTGGTGTTTGGTGATGGAGATGAGGTATATAATAGCGAAGCACCTGTTCTTCAAAGAATAAGGAAGCCATTAGATGTCAATTTGACAACAATATATGATTTTCCTGATACTTTTCATGTAAAGCCAATTATTAGAGGTGGTCTTGGAAAAATTACGTACCAAACAACACCACATACGCCTATTGATAATGTTAAGTGCTGTAACTCATATGGCATTGAATGCGACCCAAGGTCACCATTTACACCTTATGATTTCAGAAATGGAGGAATTCTTCATTTTACTACTAAAACAGCAGAAGAATATGCAAATAAACTAAATAGGGGATTCTGTGACGGAAATCCATCAAGCATCAAAAAAATGGTTGAATTATTCTTTAAGAGAAATGCAATAACGGAAGAAAAGGTTGAGGTTATAAAACGTATTACCGGATATGACGCAAGCTATTTACTTCCTTATAATGGTGAAAAGAATAAAGATGTACAAATTTATTCGTTGTGCTTTACTAGGAAAAATTTCGACTTTTTGGATGATTCAGTTGTTACTCCGTTACAAGTTGGAGCCGCAAACGGGACAAATGTTTGCGCCTTAAAGGATAATGTTGGAGATAATATTTCAGAATCAAATTATTTTTATATTGAATCAACGGGAACTTATTGGATTTGGAAAAATGTTAATGATGCAAAATATAAAGGACAAATGCAATACAGAAGACCGCTTTCTGGTGTATGCGAAACAATGGATTTTGAAAAAATATTTGAAAACTATGACGTAATCACGTGTATACCGTTTAATCATCCTGAAAACAACAAGCCAACTAAAGAACAACCTATGTTTATTCCTGCCAACACGGTAGAGGAAGGATATAAGTTTTCAAATTGTCTTGATGACTTGCTAATTCTTGAAATGGCTGTAAAATATTATTTCCCTGAATATTCTGAAGACTATGACAAATACATTAAGAAAGGCGAAGACCTTTATTATTCAAATGGGTTTGTTATGAGAGCTGAGGACTATGACAAATATGCTGAATTTTTATTTGGATGCCTTAACGGATATTTGGCATTTGCTAATATTCATTCTCAAGAAGAATTATTTGAACACGTAAGATATAACCTTGAAACCGGTAAATATATAAGGTATAACGACAAGAACCCAATCAATGATGCCGGGTTTAAATGGCAAACTGAAATTGGCGGATTCTTATCGGAAAGACTTTGGACATTATGGGTTCAACATAATTTCAAGCAAGATAGGATTTATAAACTTCCATATATTAAGATGGAACCCGATAATATGTACACCTAATAATTTTATTAATTACTATTTATTTAAGAAAAATATTGTGTAATGGGAGTTATTCAAAGATATGGAATAAAATATCCGTTTACGTCTGATAATGAAGAAAAAATGTTTTTGGATGTAAATAATAGTGAATCGGAATGTATTAAATCAAAATTGCTACATGTGATTTTTACACCAAAGGGACAAAAGATAAGAGACCCTGAGTTTGGCACTAATTTGATACAATTCATATTTTCTCAAAATGATTCTAACACTATGTCAGATATTAGAAAAGAAATTAGTGATTGTGTATCTAAATATGTTCCTGAAGTTATTTTCAAAAACATTAATGTTTACAAGGAAGATGAAGAAAAATCAATTGTTGTAACTATTGATTATGACGTAAAAATTGGTAATAAGGTTGAATCAACAACTGTTGGTGTAAAATTATAAAAATGGAAAATGGAATATCATATTTAAACAGAAATTTTGAAGATTACAAAGAGGCGTTAATTGAATTTTCAAAAAAATATTATCCTGATTTGGCAACGCACTATGACGATGCGTCAGTTGCTGCTTGGCAATTGGATTTGGCTGCTGATGTTGCTGACAATTTGTCATATCACATTGACAGGGTGTATCAGGAAACAAATATTGACACGGCGCAAGAAAGAGGGTCTTTATTTGCAATAGCGAGAAATAAAGGTGTAAAAATACCTGGCCCAAAAGGCGCTATGGCTGAAATGAAGATAAGTTTTACATTACCCGTTGACAATAATGCACCCAATTATGGGTATGCTCCAATAGTTAAGCGTGGAACTAGATTTTCTTCTCCAACTCAATCTTTTGAATTACTTGAAGATATTGATTTTTCAAGCCAATTCGATGCAAGTGGAAACAGTGATAGGACAGTTGTCCCTACAGTTAACACAAATGGTGTAATTACTGGGTTTACTGTTTCAAAATTGGCTGTTGCTGTTGCAGGTGAGACGAGAATTTATAGGCAAATTTTAAGGCCAAGTGACGTGTATCCTTTTATGGAGATTGTACTTCCTTTTAATGGTGTAATGAATATTGAATCAATTTTATGTGTTGATAGCACAGATTCAAAAATGTTACCACCATCTTATGGCGATTTTTATAGTTCTGGCTGTACAGGAAAAGAAAGATTTTACGAGGTTGATAACCTTGCTCAAAATTGGGCTTGGCTTGATTTGGAAAACAACGGAAAGCCCGTTAGGTACTATTATGGGTATGAAATAAATGGAAGGCCGGCAACTAGTGTAAACTATTGTATAACACGTGGAAAATGGATTCCAATTGAGCATAAATTCATTACCGAATATATGGATAACGGGTATTTGAAGATTATATTTGGTTCTGGAAATGGAAATGTTGTAAAATTAAACGAAAATTCTTCAATGGCGGCATTTTCAAAATGGCAAATGACAAGGATTTTAAATAATAACAACCTTGGAATATTACCTAAAGGCGGTTCAACTATATTTGTTTTATATAGATTGGGCGGAGGCAAATCAAGTAATGTACCAAAAGGGGCAATAAACAAAGTTTCTTCGCTTAATGCTGAATTTAGGGGACCACAAGAATTGGCTGATTCGATTTATAGAACAATGAAAGTTGAAAACACAACACCTGCTGTTTCTGGTAAAGATATGCCAACAGAAAGAGAACTTAAATACCTTATAAAGTATAATAACGGCTCACAGGAAAGGTGTGTAACAGTAAAAGATTATATAGATAGGATTTTAAGGCTTCCTCCAAAATATGGAACACCATTTAGGGTTGGCGTAATGGAAGAAAATAACAAGATAATGGTTTATCTTCTTGGAATTAATTCGCTTGGCAAACTTGATAACAACGTTCCAACAACACTTGTTAAGAACATTGAAGACTATCTTAAAGGTTATAGAATGGTGAATGATTTTGTTGAAATTAAAAGCGGTAGAATCATTAATTTATCATTTGATATTAATGTTATTATAGACAAGAATTATGATAAGGCAACGGTTGTTTCGGATATAATCAATGCTGTCTCAAACTATTTCGATGTTAATTCAAGGTTTATGGGCGAGGAAATTTATGTTGGTGACGTTGAAAAAGAGGTTTCAAAAGTTGATGGTGTCATAAACTTGATAAGTTTCTTTGTTTATAACGAACACGGCGCTGGATATTCTTCAACCCAAATAGGACAAGAAATCATAAAAATGTCAGATTTTGATGAAGAAATTTATTATTTGGGCGATGGAGATGCTGATATGATTGACATAGAGGCAACGGATGGTATTCTGTATGGTGATGGAGATAGTATGTTTGAAATAAAAAATCCAGAAAAAGATATTAGGGTTAGGATAAAGGAAAAGTAATATAAACATAGTGTTTTAATTGAAAAAGAGCAGCGTAATACTGCTCTTTTTTGTTTATATTTACAGGCCTTTTCTTATATTATAAAAAATAAGAATAACTATTTATTAAAGACAATAATAGGACAAATGGGATGTGCTTGTAAGACAAATCAACAAATATCGTATTTACAAAAAAAATATGGTGATAAGCAGCCAAAAAGCAAGGCGACAAATATTAAAAATATGGTTTCTCTTTCCATCAAGAACATTCTTATTGTGCTTTTGATGATACCGATAATGCCTATTATTTTTATTTTTTTGATTTGTAGGCATATTTTTACAAAAAAGCCGATTGATATAAACAAAACTTTTAAAATAAAGTGATATGACAGATACAAATAAAGCATATAGAATTAGAACAAACGTTGGCTCAACAAATACAAGTGATTATGTTAGTGTCAATGCTGACCTTGTTCAAGATTATGATACATTTGAAGTACTCTCTGTTAAAATAAAGAGTAAAGACACGTATATGCTTCATAATTCAAATTATGGAGTAGTTGTTGGGCGTGTTATAGCAAATAACGGATTTGGGATTCCAAATGCAAAATTGAGCATTTTTATACCTTTAGACCCAAATAATGGAGAGGATATTAACAATATATATCCATTTAATTCGAGCGTTTCAAGGGATAAAAATGGTGTTAGATATAACCTTTTGCCGAATGAACGTGTCGATGGCTGTCATCAAGTTGTTGGAAGTTTCCCAACAAAGAGATATATGCTTGATAATGACGTAATACTTGAGGTTTTTGATGATTACTATACATTTACAACAAAAACAAATAACTCAGGTGATTATATGATTTGTGGTGTTCCTGTTGGGACATATACACTTCATATGGATTTGGATTTGTCTGATTGTGGAATATTATCACAAAAACCAAGAGATTTTGTTTATAAGGGATATACAATTGAACAATTTGAAAGCCCAACAAAATTCAAAGGAGGAACTGACTACAACAATCTTAGTCAAATCTTCACACAGGACCAAATTGTGAACGTTAACCCGTTTTGGGGTAATGACAGCCTTGGAGAAACTATAGGCATTACAAGGGCTGACATAAATGTGAATTTTAAATTTGAGCCCACTTGTGTTTTCATAGGCTCAATTGTTAGTGATAATTCTTCTAACGGATTTTCAAAGAAATGTGTACCAACGGAAAACATGGGCAATATGGAAGAGTTGGTCACGGGTGAGGGGAAAATCGAAATGATTAGGAAAACACCTGGTGGAAGTGTAGAACAATTCCAAGTAAAAGGTGATAAACTTATTAATGCTGACGGGATATGGTGCTATCAGATACCAATGAATCTTGATTATATGGTAACCGATGAATATGGTAACATGGTTCCTACTGATGACCATGAAAGGGGAATACCAACAAGAACATCTGTCAGGTTCAGGATTTCAATGGAAGATTCTGAGGAAAATACGGACAATTTCTTCAGGGGTAAGGTTTTAGTGCCCCACAACCCACAGATTATTTCAGTAACTGATGAAAATGGCTCATACCATGTAAACCATGAAGAGTATGACTATGAGTTTGGTACATATACAAGAGATGAATCGTTTAGGGATTTGTTTTGGAATAATGTATATTCAGTAAAGTCATATATACCAAGAATACAGAAGTCGAATGGATGGAAAAGAAAACCAAGATTTTCTGGAATTAAAGGAATACAAAATTATGGCCCTAACAACCCAATGCCATATAATAATATTAGGATTAGGCTACCACTTATGTTCACAATAATGTGTGCATTAATAAAGGCTTATATATTTATTGTTTCAATTATTAATACTGTTACTGTTTGGATTTTTAGATTAATTGGGTGGGTTGTTGATAATTTATCCTTTAGTACTCATTTTGTTGGTAAACTTGCGACAGCAATGTGTAATTTGAGGCTTGTTGTTTTAAAAGATGGGCTTTGCCCTGATTTGGAAAACTGGTATTTTGCTCCTTCAAAAACTAAAGAAAAATTAAATAAAAATCCATATGTGTTTAAAGGATATACAAAGCG
>Ga0247608_10008096_pt1 | contig 10679 bp, 7 predicted proteins | sample 176DNAGHGlowgp2_FD_193490 | JGI IMG/M metagenome (GOLD analysis project Ga0247608, IMG submission 193490) | Sheep rumen microbial communities from Palmerston North, Manawatu-Wanganui, New Zealand - 1766 DNA GHGlow gp2 | ecosystem: Host-associated > Mammals > Digestive system > Stomach > Rumen ... | reverse complement strand
GGTGATATCTGTGATGTCCATATTGGAGCGTTGGTGTCGGTAAGAGGCCATAGCTCCCAGTTCAAGGTTCTTGGTGGGCATGAAGCGCAGCGTGGCATTGGCACCAAAGTTCTTGTCTGTCAGTTCCTGGTGATTATCAGAAATCATCATTCTTTGACTCTCCATTCTGGTGTAGGTCGTGTGTTCGTCAAGACAATCTGTCTTGCGCTCAAGGTCTGCCCCCAGGGTCATATCCAGCTTCTTCGAGGCGTAGCTGACAGTAGCGCTGAGCTGCTCGCTCCAGTCTTCGCTCTTGGCTATCTGTCCTGTGATGTCGCCTCGCCAGCCTAACTGCTGTCCGCTATAGGTCACGATATTGATGTAACCACCTGCGGCATCCATCTGATGGCGCCCGGAGGGATTGGAGATCACTTCGATGCGCTCGATATCCTCTGCCTGCATCGACCACAGCCGCTGGCGAATGGTCTCTTCGTCGAGTATTGTCACACGTCCATTGAACATGAAGCCAGCATCGCCCTTTCCGAGGATGCTCGCATGTCCGTTCATCATCGTTACCATCGGCACGCGATAGAGCAGTTCGAGGGCGTTCTGACCTTTGGCAAACTGGTCGTTGGCCACGATATACTGTAGGCGATCGACCTCATTGCGCAGAATGGGCAGACGGCCATTGATGGTGACATTGCTCAGATAGTTGTTCTCCATCTGCATGCGGATGGTGCCTACATGGCTGATGGGCATCGTCCGCTCGATGGTCTTGAAGCCAATGCAGCTGATGCGCACACGGGCCTTCTCTTCACCACAGGGGATGACAAAATCGCCAGCCTCATTGCTTACACCACCTCCTATATATGTGGAATCGAATGGGTGATACAATGTGATATTGGCATAAGCAACAGGCTGGCGCTCACTGTCGACAAGCCGTCCCGTTAGTTTTGTGCGATCTTTCTTGATACACTCCACGAAGATGTCGCGCCCCTTCACTCTGACCTTCACAGGGTAGAAGCCGCATACCTCCCTGACGGCATCAGGGAGGGAGCGGCCTTTCTTGATTGTTTTACTGACGGTGAAATCCTCGAGCTCATCGTATACGAAGTTGATGTCATAGCGCTTCGACGACTCGTCGAGCAGGATGAGTGCATCAGAGAGCGATGTGCTGCGGAACGTGTGTTGCGCTCTGACGGTATGGGGATAAGCTATCCCAGCGAACAGACCTATTAATATAATAAGGTACAGCGAGTTGTGCTTCATGGCTTTATTCTGCAGTAAGAAGATCATTTTCCAGTGTGACGTTTACTTTCTCGAATCCGTTGAGGCGCTCCACCATCACCTCTGCACTCTGCAACTTGTTCCACTTGATGTAGAGACGGATATGTCGCGACTGGTCATCACGATACTGGGTGCGCAGATGGTAATAGTCGGCCACTTCTGCGAGGATGTCCTCCAGCTCCTCGTTCTCGAAGGTGCGCAGGGTGTCAGTAGGTTCCTGCGACGGGACTTGCTCATCGTGGTTGCCGCTGGTGACAGTCGTTGTCTGCACAGCTGCCTTCTTATCATCGAGGAATTTCACATACTGGATGGCAGCAATGGTGATGCCTGAGAGCATAATCAGACCAATAAAGACAGCAGCGACTTTCCATATCAGGGGTTTCTCCTGTCTGGGGAGTACCTTCTTCCTCATCTTGAATCCCTGCTCTGCCTTGACAGCCAGATTATAGCAGTCGCGCAACTCCTCGTCGTCCATCAATTGCTCGAGCTCCTCGTCAGTGAAGTCACTTGGATTCTCCATGGCCCTAAGTAGCCTTTCCATCTTGTCTTCTTTCATCTTACTTTCGGATTAAATTGTTGTCTGAGCATTTGCAGTGCCTGAGCCAGATGTTTGTAGACGGCTACCTGGCTGATGCCAAGTTGCTCTGAGATGTGACGATAGGAGAGTCCCTCGTCGTAGCGCAGTTGGAAGACGCGCCACGTCTGGGGTGTCATCATCTCTTCTGCGTAGGTCATCATGTCAGCGAGCAGTTCCTGTTCTGTCTCAACGGGTATCAGACTTGGTGTCTCCAGCGTCAGATGACGCGCCATCCGTTCTCTGAGCGACAGTCTTCGAATCTGATCCAGACAGAGGTTTCGCAGGCAGACGAACAGATAGGCCTCTGGCTTCTCTGCAGGAAGTCTGATGGCACCATCAGTCAGCCGTTCGAAGATCTCGCTCACTGCATCGTGCGCCTCCTCCTCGTCGTGGAGTAGCGTCGTTGCCAGTTGGTGCATCTTCTCTGCCTGTTCTCTGTACAGTCGTTCTGTCTCTTCTTTGTCAAGCATTGTTTTTTTGCTCTTTTACCTAAATGACGAACAAGGAGGGCTGTTTCCTAACCCCCATGGCGCAAAATTACGAAATAATTTGGTTTTTCAAGGACTTATTCGTAACTTTGTGCCCATCATACAAATCTAAATATAAAAAGATGAGACAAGGATTACTGATCTTAGCCATTGGCTGTACGATGGCTGTGCAGGCGCAGAAGGCTCCTGTGTATGAGACTTCTGCAAAGGACGAGATTGCTGCCAACCGCTTCTTGGCGGGTAGTAACTACGTGGATTATGACCGTCAGTTGCCTACAAAGGCCCTGACGCCGTCGCCCAAAAACTACGAACCTTACTACATGAGTCACTATGGGCGTCACGGTTCGCGCTGGCTGATTGGCGACGGTGACTACACACAACCGATGACAACCCTGAAGAAGGCTCACGAACAGGGCAAGCTGACAGCGCTGGGTGAAGAGACGCTGAAGAAACTGGAGGCGTTCTATCCCACGAGTCATGAGCGTCTGGGCGATCTCACTACTGTTGGTGAGCGTCAGCATCATGGTATCGGCAAGCGCATGACGCAGAATTTCCCTGAGATCTTCAAGGCGAGGGATGTGAAGATCGATGCGCGCAGCACCACTGTGTTCCGTTGTATCCTCTCGATGATTGCCGAGTGCGAGGAGCTGGCAGCAGCCAATCCCACGGCACGGATCCATAACGACGTGAGCCAGTCGCTGCAGTACTATCTGAACCAGCCTTGGGATGGTGTCGTGAAGGAGTTGGGCAGGGGTACCGGCGACAAGGAGTATGAGGCAGCACAACTGAAGTATACCCACCCAGCACGACTGATGGGGCAGCTCTTCAACGATCAGGACTATGTATATAATAATGTAAAGGCAGGCGACCTGATGCGACAGCTCTTCCACGTGGCTTGTAACATGCAGAGTCACGATACCGACATTGAGTTCTTCTCGCTCTTCACTGACGAGGAGGTCTACGACCTGTGGCGCATCCAGAATATCGGCTGGTATCTCGACTACGGACCCTCACCCGTCTCTGGCGAGAAGATGCCTTTCAGCCAGCTGAACCTGCTGAAGAACATCATTGCTACGGCAGATACTATCACCCAGACACAGGCCACACTGCGCTTTGGCCACGAGGTGTGTGTGATGCCACTTGCCTGTCTGCTTGAACTCGATAACTGCGGGATGGCCGTGCAGAACCTCGATGAGCTTGATACCTACTGGCGCAACTATCGTATCTTCCCCATGGGCTGTAATATTCAGCTGATATTCTATCGTCCGAAGAAGGGTAAGACTGGCGATATCCTCGTGAAGGCACTGCTCAACGAGCGCGAGGCCTACATGCCTATCGACACGGACAACTGGCCCTACTATAAGTGGCAGGACCTGCGAGAATATTATCTGAAAAAGATTTCAGACTTCGAAGCTCTTACTTCACCTTCGAAGTAATCGGACTGCGCACACCCTTATAACTCTTCAGATACGCCTTGGCACTTCCGAAACTCAGGAACATGTCGAGGCGTACTGGTATATGGTTCTGATCGTCTGTGATATAGAAGCGTACCAGTTCGTGGCTCTTGTTGTCCTCGCGCTCATAGAATGAGAAGACGAGGCAGCGGAACTTCTCCTTTGAGCCGTTCATCTTGAAGTTCTCCTTGCCTCGGAATTCGAGCCAGGAATTGCTCAGGCTTCGTGCATCGCTGATGGGGGTGGGGATGATCTCACCCTTCTTCATCTTCGAGGCATCGAAGTTACGTGCACGGAGGAAGATCGACATCATGTCGTAGATACAGCTCCTATAAGTGCTGGTCTTCCAATGCACCTCACCATCAGCATCTACGCGATGCTTCTTCAACTGACAGAAGTTATGGGGATAGCTGTACCAGATCTCGTCGATGTAGTAACGATCTCCCTCGCGTGCTCCTTTGCGGAAATAGAGGGGTGAGAGGTCGGGATTGCAGTACGACAACAGTGTGTCGCGCATCATGAAGTACTTGTCGAGTTTTGGATTACCTCGTGTGATGAGGTACGACTTCCAGGCTTCCTTGCCCTCAAACTTCGTGTATTTTGTATCCATCTGAGCCGTTCCCACCTTCAACCAGATAAATTTCCAGTTGAAGTAGAGGTCATAACTCAGTTCCTCGCCACTCTTAAAGGCTGTATTCTCAATGCCGCATTGCGACTTTGCCGACAGCGCAAAGCCACACATGAGGCAAATCATCAAAACTATCTTTTTCATTTCACTTTTCACTATTCACTTTTATCTTTTCACTTCTTATGTATTGGATGCCAAGCTCTTGAGCACGCTGAATGTTGCGATTCTTCAGCTTCTTGGCCGCATCGGGCTTCTGCTTCGTGATCTTTGCTGCCTTTTGTTTATGTATAGGTGTCGACAGGACATTCCAGTTCTGGCTGACGTCCCACTTCTCCTTGCATTCTATCTCTCGCGGATAATAGTAGACGGCTTCTGCCTGCAAGTCCTGATCGTAGTCGCCAGTGTCCCAGATGCCGTTGCCGTTGAGGTCTACCAGCGCACGGGCATAATACTTATCAGGCTTTACATATTTGAAAACAGCTACGTTTTTATCTACCTTTGTTTCCTTCACCATCACATCAGATGCGTTCAGCAACTGTACGATGACCTGTACGGTGTCTGGGATTCCTGAGAGCGTCAGTTTCAGCGAACTGTACTTCTCCTCAGTATCAATCTTGACGCCCTGTTTGAAGGGGTTTGACACTTTGCCGTAGATATCCTCGAAGGCTGCGGAGTCGATTTCGAGACTATACTCAATGCCAGGCTTCCAGTCAGCCTGTATCCTGTATTCACGGAGGCTGTGCCCGATGGGTTCGAAGGTGACCGTCGATTCATACCATACGGAGTCGATCATCGAATAGAGATGAACCATCGAGGTGTCACACCTTACCAGTGGCGTTGGCATTTCCACCGTCACCTTGTTCTCTGGTGTCATGGTCTGAGGCAGGTTGAACTTAGGCTCCAGAGGTTTCTCCTTATAGATCGAGTCGTACTTCTCGCCACGTTTCTTCTTCTTCTCCTGATCCTTCTCCCATTTCTCCAGTTCCTTGGCCTTCTCCTTCATACGTTTCTCGTAAGAGGTCTTTGCCAGTACATCGACGGTATCTGTCTGATTCACGAGCACGCCCAGTGTGTCAGTCATCATATAGCTGATCTCCATGCGGAGTGTGTCCTGATTCACGAGGGTTGTGTCGCGCAGCCAGTAGTGGATGGTATCTTGCTTCTCGCCCGTCTCGATGACAAAAGCACTGTCGGCATCGAAGTTCAGACCTTTGATGACGGGCAGTTCTGGATGGCCATAGCTGAAGTACATACTGAACTTATTGGCGTCCTTACGCTCCGTCTTCAGCAGGTAGCGGTCTGTCTGTGTCTGTGTGAATGCCAGCAGTGTCACGTCGTCGGGCAGGAAGTGGGTATAGGGCACCTGTAGCAGTGCATCGATGTGCAGAGAGTCACGCCAAACGGTATCTACACGGGTATCAGGCTTCCAGCTTGGCTCATAGATGTCATGGCGGAAAGCTACCATCTCACTCTTCTGATTGAAGATAAAGTCGCCATCGGCATCCTTCAGGGCATAGGCGCGATACTTGCCAGGTGCCACGCCCTTCACCACAAAGTGCCCGCTGCCGTCAGTGCGAGATACGCGCAGCATAGGCTTGGTCTTGAAGGCCGAGTCTGACAGATCGTCGTAAAGTCCCACCATGATACCCTTGATGGGTTCGAGGTTGCTGGCATCGAGCACGTAGCCTGCCACTTCGAAGGTATCAATCTGCTCGCCTGTCGAGAAACTGTAGGTATAGTTACCCATAGGGTTACCCTCGTTGTTGTCAGTGATGGCGTCGCTGAAGTCGATGGTGTAGGTCGTGTTCTCCTTCAGGGTGTCTTTCAGTTCCACGATGATTCTCTTACCAGCAGCTTTGATCTCTGGCATCTCGAGCTGTGGTGGCGAGACGATGACCTTATTGGTGGCATCTTCCAGTTTGATATATTCATCGAAGAAGATGGTGATCTTTTTCGAATGCACATTAGCTGACTGATCCAGCGGTGAACTGCCGATGACCTTTGGAGGATCATCGTCAAACCATCCGCCATCGGGCTGTCCCATGCGGGCGCAGGAAGCAGTGAAGAGTGAAAAGTGAAGAGTGAACAGTGCCAATACGGCCATAGCCAGTATTCGCATCCCATTGATACTCCTCTTATGTCTATTCTCCATTTTCACTTCTTATTTAGGTTGATCAGTTGCTCAATATGTTCACGCGAGTTACTCAGTCGTGGCACCTTGTTCTGTCCTCCCAGCTTGCCACGCAGTTTCATCCAGTCGTTGAAGAGATTGGGTCTTGCCTCGATGATCTCCAGGGGTTGCAGCGTGATGTTCTTATAGCGCTTAGCCTCGTAGTCGCTGTTGATCTCCTGCAGGCGCTTGTCGAGGAGTGAGGCAAACTGCTGCAGATCCTCAGGACGCTTCGAGAACTCGATGAGCCACTGGTGGCGACACTTCGCATTCTCGTCCATGAACACAGGTGCTGCTGTGTATTCCAGCACCTCAGCTCCTGTCTGCTGGCAGGCATAGGCCAGTCCTTGTTCTGCATTGTCAACAATCAGTTCCTCGCCAAAGGCGTTGATGAAGTGCTTGGTGCGACCAGAGATGATGAACTTATAGGGGTTGGTGGAGGTAAACTGGATGGTGTCGCCGATCTCATAGCGCCAGAGTCCGCACGAGGTAGAGATCACCATGGCGTAGTTCTTACCCTTCTCCACAGCCCAGAGCGGTATAGGTTCGTTCCTCGTTTCTCCATTCTCCTTCCTCGAATCCATAGGAATGAACTCATAGAACACACCATAGTCGAGCATCAGCAGCATCGCCTTATCCATAGGATCATCCTGAATGCCGAAGAATCCCTCACTGGCGTTATAGGTTTCCATATAGTGCATGTTGGGCGACGTGATGAGGCGCTTGTACTGCTCGCGATAAGGAGTGAAGGCCACACCTCCGTGGAAGAAGATCTCGATATTCGGCCACACCTCTTCGAGATGCGTCTTACCTGTGATTTCCATCATGCAGGTGAGCACAGAGAGCATCCATGAGGGCACGCCCGAGATGTTCGTCACGTTCTTGTTCATCGCCTCTCTGGCAATGCGCTCACGCTTGATCTCGAAGTCAGAGATGAGGGCCGTCTGTTTCTTTGGCACCCGCACGAGGTTCACCAGCGGATTGATGTTCTCGATGAGGATGGCACTGAGGTCGCCCACCAGCGAGTCAGGCAGGTTATAGTTGGGTGCATGACTGCCGCCAAGGATGAGGCCCTTACCGTCGAACATGGCCGATTTGGGATTGTTTCTCAGGTAGATGGCTACCGAGTCGCGCCCTCCGGCATAGTGAATCTTTTGCAGACCTTCAGGACTGACGGGGATGAACTTCGACTTATCATTGGTAGTACCGCTCGATTTGGCATACCATTTCACGCGTCCTGGCCATAGGATATCCGTCTCGCCATGCCGCATGCGGTCGATATCTTTCTTCAGTTCCTCATAGGTGTTCACAGGAACCTGCTTGATAAAATCATCATAGCCGTGCATCGCTGCAAAGGCGTGATGACGGCCGTATTCAGTATCACTCGCTGTTTGGATGAGGTGGTTCAGCACCTCTCTCTGCAGCTGCTCTCCCTCGTTCTGGTGCTTCTCCAATGCACGCTGGCGAGGTACAAAAACTTTTTCTATAATTTGAGTCAGACTCATTTCTTGCACAATTTTCGCTGCAAAATTAAGCTAAACTTTTGTAACATGGCAATAATTTACGTTTTTTTTATAATAATTAGGTTCCCTGTTTTTTGATAATCGTGAAAAAACCATTATCTTTGCAGCAAAAACTATAGATAGATGAGAAAGCTAATTTTGATGCTGACTGCTGTTCTTTTGGTCTGCAGCTGTAGCAAGAAGAAAGAGAGTGGGACAAAGGTTCCTATCCGCGTAAAGACACAAGTGGTATCGCCCTCGATGGCTGACAATAGCGTGACCTATGTGGGTATCGTCGAGGAGCACGAGGGTACAGCTGTCAGTTTTACTGGCATGGGCGTGGTGAAGCGCTTGCTCGTCCATGAGGGGCAGGCTGTCAGTCGCGGACAGCTCATTGCCGAGATGGACGACGTGCAGGCGCGCAACCTGCTGGCAGGAGCCGAGGCCGCGATGAAACAGGCCAGCGATGCCCATGAGCGCTATGGCATGCTGCACGAGAATGGTTCACTGCCCGAAGTGAAATGGGTGGAGATCGAGAGTAAGGTGGAGCAGGCCAAGTCGCAGCTCGAAGTAGCCAGGAAAAACCTTGCCGACTGTCGCCTGACAGCTCCTGTGAGTGGCATTATCGGTAAGAAGCTTGTGGGTGCCGGCGAGACAGCCATGCCCTCGCAGGCGGTAGTCACCATCCTCGATATCTCCAGTGTCAAGGTGAAGGTATCTGTGCCAGAGGCTGAGATCAGTCATATCAGTAGCACGACACCCTCTACCATCAACGTAGAGGCTGCACAGGCCACGCTGAAAGGAGGGCATATAGAGAAAGGGATTGAAGCCGATCCGCTGACTCACACCTACGACGTGCGTATACAGGTAGCCAACGGCGACAGGAAGCTTCTGCCTGGTATGGTGGCTAACGTACAGTTCTCGCCCGAAGGTTCTTATGCTCTGCAGGGTAAGTCGCTGCCTGTCACCTCCGTGCAGCGTCGCAGCGATGGCTCGCTCTTCGTATGGACTATAGCCAAAGACAGCACCGCCCATCGTGCGACAGTGACTACCGGCACCACTCACGGCAACCACATTACCATCGTCGATGGCATCACTATGGGGCAGCGTGTTGTGACTGAGGGGTATCAGAAACTCAGCGAAGGAACGAAGGTGGTATTTTAGTTCATAATTCATAGTTGATAGTTATGAAAGAAAAGATGAACTGGCTGAAATGGCCATTGGAACACTACTCGATATCGCTGCTCATCATCGGCATCCTCTTTGTACTGGGCATTTACGGCATGTATGTGATGCCCAAGGACGAGTTCCCCCATGCTACTATCCGTCAGGGCGTGGTTGTAGCGGTTTACCCGGGTGCTACCTCCGAAGAGGTCGAGGAACAAGTTGCCCGGCCATTGGAACGCTACCTTTTCACTTTTGGAGAGGTAAACCGTGTGAAGACCACCTCGCAGTCGCAGAACGGCATGTGTATCATGATGGTGAAGCTCAACGATGATGTGGACAATAAGGATGAAGTGTGGAGTAAGATTAAGCACGGACTGAACAGCTTCAAGGCAGAGCTGCCCTCTGGCGTGCTCGCCATCGTCGTCAACGATGACTTTGGCAATACCTCTGCCTTGCTCGTGGCCATTGAGAGCGACCAGCGCAGCTACCGTGAGCTGAAGAAATACAGCGACGACCTCTCCGACCGTCTGCGCCGCATCCCCTCAGTGGCCAATGTGAAGCTCTCTGGTGCCCAGAAGGAGCAGATATCACTCTATGTCGACCGCAAGCGCCTCCAGGCATACGGCATCGGACAGCAGTTGCTCTTCTCGCGCCTCCAGGCCCAGGGCATCACCACCCTCAGCGGCAGCATCAGCGACGACGATCAGCAGGTGCCTATCTATGTCGAGGCCATGGAGAACTCCGAGGAGGAGATAGCTAATCAGATTATCTTCTCCGACCCTGTGACGGGCAAGGTAGCTCGTGTGCGCGATGTGGCCCGCGTGGTGCGCGAGTATCCGCCTCATGCCAGCCGTATCGAGCAGGACGGCCATCCCTGCGTGCTGCTGTCGATGGAGATGACGCCTGGCAACAACGTGGTGCAGTATGGTGAGGAGGTGGATCGTGTGCTTGATGACTTCCGTCAGAACGAGTTGCCCAGCGACGTGAAGATCACGCGTATAGCTGATAAGCCCAAAGTGGTGTCGCTGAGTGTCACCTCGTTCCTGCGCGACCTCATCATCGCCATGATCATTATCATCCTCGTCATGATGGTGCTCTTCCCCATGCGCTCTGCCATCGTGGCGGCTGTCACCATCCCCCTGAGTACGTTTGTCTCGGTGTCGATCATGTATATGATGGGCATCGAACTGAATATCGTCACCCTGGCGGCCCTCATCGTGGTACTCGGAATGATTGTCGACAACTCCATCGTGGTCATCGACGGCTATCTCGAATACCTGAACAAGGGCTACGAGCCCAAACGTGCGGCCATCGACTCTGCCAAGCAGTATTTCATGCCGATGATGCTCGCCACCATCTGTATCTGTGCCATCTTCTACCCCTTCCTCATCACGATGAAGGGCACGTTCCACGATGCGCTCGAGGAC
>Ga0247608_10008094_pt1 | contig 10683 bp, 8 predicted proteins | sample 176DNAGHGlowgp2_FD_193490 | JGI IMG/M metagenome (GOLD analysis project Ga0247608, IMG submission 193490) | Sheep rumen microbial communities from Palmerston North, Manawatu-Wanganui, New Zealand - 1766 DNA GHGlow gp2 | ecosystem: Host-associated > Mammals > Digestive system > Stomach > Rumen ... | reverse complement strand
AATAATACCAAATGTAAGTTTATTCATTGGTATAATAATATTAATACTATTTATTGTATTAGGAGTTTTATTTGATATGGTTGGTGTGGCAGTAACAGCAGCTGATTTGGTACCATTTAATTCGATGGCTTCAAGGAAAGTAAGATGTGCTAATATAGCAATTAAATTTAAAAAAAATGCTGCAAAAGTTTCATCATTTTGTAATGATGTTATAGGGGATATATGTGGAGTAATATCAGGATCTGTTGGTGTGATAATAGCAACATCATTATCAAATTTAACCGGAATAGGTAATCTTTTTGTATCCTTATTCGTAACTGCTTTAATAGCATCTATTACAATCGGCTTAAAAGCAATATGTAAAAGTTATGCTATAAATAAAGCAAATATTATACTTTACGAATTTTCAAAAATAGTATATATATTCTATAAAGGATAGTTGACTGCATTTTTAAAAAATGCTATTATTATTAATAGAGGAGTGGTGAGATGGAAAAAAATGTAGTTGCAAAGAGCAACAAAAAATTAATTGCTATTTTATTAGTAGCTATCATTGCTGTAGTAGGAGTATATTTTGTTTTCTTAAAGAAAAATAGTAGTCCAAAAAGTATTTTTACTAAAGCAATAAACAAAGAATATGAAAAATTCATGGATGCTTTTGAAGTAGACGAAAAGAAACTTGATAAAGCAGTAGTTGTAGATCAAAAAATTGATTTTGATATCGACATTGATAAGAGCATAATTGGTGCTGATGGTAAAAAAATGATTGATGAACTAAATAAATTAGGATTATCAGTTACAACAGCATTTGATTCTAAAAAATCAGAAGGAATTTTTGACTTAGCTGCAACTTATGATAAGAAAGATTTAATTGCATTAGCACTTTATTTAACTGAAAATAAAGGATATGTTGAATTAAAAAATTTATTTGATAAATATATAGAAGTAGATATGGATTCTTCAGAATTATTAAATGTAAGTTCAACAGCTTCATTTGATAAAAAAGATGCTAAATACTTAGTTAAATCTGTTAAAGATAATTTATTAGATAGTTTAGAAGAAAAACAATTCAAAAAATCAACTGAAAAAATAGATGTTAATGGTAAAGAAACTAAATTATCAAAAATTACATTAGGATTATCAGAAAAAGATGCTAATCAATTAGCTATTAAGTTTATTAAAAATGTTAAAGAAGATAAAAAATTTATAAAAATAATGGCTAAACAATTAGATATGAAAGAATCAGATTTAAAAGAAATGTTAAATCAATCAGTTAAATCATTAGAAGAAAACAAAGATTTATCAACAGAAGATATATTATTTATATCAGTATATGCTAAAGGAAATAATCCAATTGGATTCGGACTTGAAGCAGAAGACGCTGAATTTAGAATAATTGAAGATAACAAAAATAAATCAACATTAACTGTAAAATCAGGAGAAGTTGAAATTCCATTTGTTATAGAAAAAGTTGAAAAAGGAAATACTACTGAATATAAAGTATCAGTTGATTTCCAAGGATTAAAAGCTTCAATATCTTTAAAATCAGAAGAGATAAAGAAAGATAAAGAATATAAATTAACATTTACTATTAAAGCTATGGATATGATTGATGTTAAAATTACTGATGAAGTAGAAGTAGAATTTAAAGATAAATTAGATATGCCAGAATTTAAAAATACTGTTAAAGCAGAAAATATATCTGAAGAAGATTCAAATAAAATAATGGCTAAATTATCTGAAAATGAAACAATCATGGAATTTGTAAAAGCATTAGGATCAATGTAGTAATTAAAAGTGTATATTATATACACTTTTTTTGTGAAAAAATGTTGACTTATAACATATAATTTGGTATATTTATTACGTGTGAATTTATAGATTTACTTAGGTAAATCTTAAATTAAGGCATAAAATGAAACACCTGGAAGTGTGTAGAAAGGAGACATATATGTCAACAATTAATCAATTAGTAAGAAAAGGTAGATCAAAAAAGACTAGAAAACCAAAAGCACCTGTATTAAGAATTGGATATAACAGTAGAACAAAAAAGACTACTGAACAAAATTCACCACAAATGCGTGGAGTATGTACTCGTGTTGGTACTAAGACACCTAAGAAACCAAACTCAGCTCTTCGTAAATATGCTCGTGTTAGATTAAGCAATGGTAGAGAAATCGATGCATATATTGGAGGAGAAGGACATAACTTACAAGAACACAGTGTTGTATTAGTTCGTGGAGGTCGTGTTAAAGACTTAATCGGAGTTAGATATCACATTGTACGTGGAACACTTGATACTGCTGGTGTAGATGCTAGAAGACAAGGTCGTTCAAGATATGGTACTAAAAAACCAAAAACTAAATAATTTGAAAGGAGAAATTTAAATGCGTAAAAGTCATGTAACAAAAAGAGACGTACTTGCAGATCCTATATATAATTCAAAATTAGTTACAAAATTAATTAATCAAATTATGATAGATGGTAAAAAAGGTACTGCTCAAAAAATATTGTATGATGCTTTCGAACAAATAAAAACTACTTCAGGGAAAGAACCTATGGAAGTTTTTGAACAAGCAATGGAAAACATTAAACCTGCTCTAGAAGTAAAATCAAGAAGAGTTGGTGGAGCTAACTATTCTGTTCCAGTTGAAATAAAAGGAGATAGAGCTCAAGCTTTAGCTTTAAGATGGTTAGTTCAATATGCTAGATTACGTGGAGGTCATTCAATGGCTGAAAATTTAGCAAATGAAATAATTGATGCATCTAATGGAACTGGTGCAGCTGTTAAAAAACGTGAAGATACTCATAGAATGGCAGAAGCTAATAAAGCATTTGCTCATTATAGATGGTAGAAAGGAAATATTAGTATGGCTCGTGAATATAGCTTAGAAAATACTCGTAACTTTGGTATCATGGCTCACATTGATGCCGGAAAAACAACAACAACTGAAAGAATCTTATTTCATACTCATAAAATCCATAAAATTGGTGAAACACATGATGGTGCTTCTCAAATGGACTGGATGGCACAAGAACAAGAACGTGGTATAACTATTACTTCAGCTGCAACTACTTGTTACTGGAAAGGTCATAGATTAAATATAATCGATACTCCAGGTCACGTAGACTTTACTGTTGAAGTTTCAAGATCACTTCGTGTACTTGATGGTTCAGTAGCTTTATTAGATGCTCAAGCAGGTGTAGAACCACAAACAGAAACTGTTTGGAGACAAGCTGATGAATTCAAAGTACCTCGTATGATTTGTTGTAACAAAATGGGAAAAATGGGTGCAGATTTTGAATACAGTTTAAGATCAATTAAAGAAAGATTAAATGTAAAATTTGCTCCAATCGAATGGCCAATTGGTTCAGGAGATGAATTTAATGGAATTATTGATATTCTTAATATGAAAGCTTATCAATATGATAGAAAACCAGAAGAAAATCCAATTGAAATTGAAATTCCAGCAGACTTAAAGGATTTAGTAGAACAAAAACGTTCTGAATTAATCGAAACTGTTGTTGAATATGATGATGAAATAATGGAAAAATACCTAGAAGGTACAGAACTTACAATAGAAGAAATTAAAAAATGTATTCGTAAAGGTACATTAAAAGCAGAATTCTTCCCAGTATTATGTTCTGATGCTTTAGCAAATACAGGTGTTAAATTATTACTTGATGCTGTAGTTGATTACATGCCAGCACCAACTGATGTTGAATCAATTAAAGGAACAGATCTAAATGGAAATGAAGTTGTAAGACATCCAAAAGATTCTGAACCATTCTCAGCATTAGCATTCAAAGTAATGACAGACCCATTTGTTGGTAGATTAACATTCTTTAGAGTTTATTCAGGACACTTAACTAGTGGTTCATATGTATTAAATGCTACTAAAGATAAAAAAGAAAGATTAGGACGTATTCTACAAATGCATGCTAACAATCGTACTGAAATATCTGAAGTATATACAGGAGATATTGCTGCAGCAGTAGGATTTAAAGATACAACAACAGGAGATACATTATGTGATGAAAAACATCCATGTATACTTGAATCTATGGAATTCCCAGAACCTGTTATTGAATTAACTGTAGAACCTAAATCAAAAGCTGACCAAGATAAAATGGCTATAGCTTTACAAAAATTAGCAGAAGAAGATCCAACATTTAGAGCTTCAACTAATCATGAAACTGGTCAAACTATTATCGCTGGTATGGGTGAATTACATCTTGATATTATCGTTGATAGAATGAGAAGAGAATTTAATGTAGAAGCTAATGTAGGACAACCACAAGTTTCATATCGTGAAACAATTACTCAAGCAGGTGACTGTGAAGGTAAATATATTAAACAATCTGGTGGACGTGGACAATATGGACATGTTTGGGTTAAATTTGAACCAAATCCAGGTAAAGGATATGAATTCGTTGATGCAGTTGTTGGTGGTGTAGTTCCTAGAGAATACATTCCAGTAACTGATAAAGGATTACAAGAAGCTATGGAATCAGGTATTTTAGCTGGATTCCCAATGATGGATGTTAAAGCAACATTATTTGATGGATCATACCACGATGTAGACTCATCAGAAATGGCATTCAAAATTGCTGCATCTATGGCTTTAAAAGAAGCTAAAAATAAATGTAAACCTGTTATTCTAGAACCAATTATGAAAGTACAAGTTGTTGTACCAGATGAATATCTAGGAAATGTAATGGGTGATATTACTTCAAGAAGAGGAAAACCTATGGGTCAAGAATCAAGAGGAAATGCTCTAGCAATTGATGCTATGGTTCCACTTTCTGAAATGTTTGGATATGTAACATCATTAAGATCTAATACTCAAGGTAGAGGAAACTTCACTATGGTATTTGATCATTATGAAGAAGTACCAAAGAATATCCAAGAAGAAATTATAAAGAAAAATGGTACAAATTAATAAAAACACTTGAAATTTTTATGCCAATAATATAAAATAAATATGTAATTAATATAAGGAGGAGAAAAATTATGGCAAAAGCAAAATTTGATCGTTCAAAACCACATGTTAACATTGGTACTATTGGACACGTAGATCATGGTAAAACTACTTTAACTGCTGCTATTTCAAAATGTTTAGCTGGAAAAAATGGAAACGAAGCTGTTGATTTCGCTAACATCGATAAAGCACCAGAAGAAAGAGAACGTGGTATTACTATTAATACTGCACACATTGAATATTCAACTGAAAAAAGACATTACGCTCACGTAGACTGTCCAGGACACGCTGATTATGTTAAAAACATGATTACAGGTGCTGCTCAAATGGATGGAGCTATCTTAGTTATAGCTGCTACAGATGGACCTATGGCACAAACTCGTGAACATATCTTATTATCACGTCAAGTTGGAGTACCTCGTATGGTTGTATTCTTAAATAAATGTGATATGGTTGATGATGCTGAACTTTTAGACTTAGTTGAAATGGAAGTTCGTGAATTATTAAATGAATATGGATACGATGGAGATAATACTCCAATCATTAGAGGATCTGCTTTAAAAGCATTAGAAGGTGACCCAGCTTGGACTGGTAAAATCGATGAATTAATGGACGCTGTTGATACTTGGATTGAAACTCCAGTTCATGATTTAGATAAACCATTCTTAATGCCAATTGAAGATGTATTCACTATTACAGGACGTGGAACTGTTGTTACAGGTCGTGTTGAAAGAGGACAATTAAAATTAAATGATGAAGTTGAAATCGTAGGATTAAAACCAACTCAAAAATCAGTTGTTACAGGAATTGAAATGTTTAGAAAACAATTAGACTCAGCTGAAGCAGGAGATAATGCCGGAGTATTATTAAGAGGTATTGCTCGTGAAGATGTTGAAAGAGGACAAGTTGTTGCTAAACCTGGTTCAGTTACTCCACATACTAAATTCAAAGCTCAAGTTTATGTACTAAGCAAAGAAGAAGGTGGAAGACATACTCCATTCTTCACTAATTATCGTCCACAATTCTATTTTAGAACTACAGACGTAACTGGTGTTATTGAATTACCACAAGGTGTAGAAATGGTTATGCCAGGAGATAACGTTGAAATGACTGTTGAATTAATAGCTCCAATTGCTATTGAAAACGGAACTAAATTCTCAATCCGTGAAGGTGGTAGAACAGTTGGTTCTGGAAACATTTCAGACATTATTGAATAATTAAAAGGAAGCATTGCTTCCTTTTTTTTATTTTTTTAATATATCTTTAATAGGAGATTTTCTATATATAAAGTATTTAGCTCCATTACATATTAATTCTAAATCTCCAATATATTCATAACATAATGAATTATATTTTATCTTAAATTCATTTAATCCTTTATATTTTTTTTGATTTTGATTTGTCATTCCACCAAGATTAATTTTTTTAAGTCCTAGGTTAGATACATATTCTATTATTTTCCATATAAGTAAATTATTAGAATTAAAGTCTCTATATTTTTTATCATGTCCATTGGTTAATAAATATGCTTCGTTTTTATCAATAAGAACTAAAGCTGCTGATGTAATAATTCCATCTGGATAATCTTTTAGTAATTTAGTAGATCTAATTAATGCTCTTTTTAATCTATTTAATTCTTTATCAGCATTCATTTTTCTTTCTGTATTTTTAATATTAAACTTATTTTTGCTTGATACTGTTGTGTTTAGATAAGAACAATAAGTTTCTTGAACAATTAATTTTTTTTGTAAATAATCTAAATAATGTTTAGTATCTAATTTAGTAAAAAAGTATAATGCATTGTCACCAAATTCTTTATACATATTCATGAAATAATTTACTTTTTTAGGATTTTTTTCTTTTATTTGATCAAATAAGAAATTAATATTTGATTCATCACCTTTATAAACAGTAATTCCTTTATTTTCGGCACTTCTTATTTTTGTTCTGTATTTTTTATCTATATTTTTAAATAAAATATAATATGGAACAGTTAAATCAATTATAGCTTCAAATCTTGGTTTTAATCCTTCAAAAGCATTATTATATCCTAAATGTTTATAACCTGCTTCTGTTAGATTATAAAATGAATTATCATAATAATTATTATAATTATTTATATTATATTTAAAATCAGTTATATTTTTTATAATAGGAGGGCATATTTTAATAGATAGTACTTTTTTATTATTTAGATATTCTTTAATCTTAATAGTAAAATTATTAAGTAATTCCAAATTATTATAATCAATGATGAATCCTCTAGGTGCATAGGCATATTTAATTTTACTTTTTGAAATTAAAATTAAAGAAGCTGCTAATATATTATTGTTATCTATTAAACCAACTAAAATAGAGTCATAATTTTCTTTGTTCATAACTTTATAGTAATTTGTAGATTGATATATAGAACTAAGTCCACAACTATCTTTATAATCATTAAATTGTTGCTCAGTCAATTCTTTTAATTCCATAATATACCTCCTTTAGAAATTATAGCATATTTTATAATTAAAATATATATTTTTATGATATAATTGTATTAGTTAGATAATACAGAGTTATTAAAAAGATAGGAGATTAATATGAGAATAAAAGATGTACATGCTAGAGAAATATTAGATTCAAGAGGAAATCCTACTGTAGAAGTAGATGTTATATTAGAAAATGGAATAGTTGGAAGAGCTGCTGTTCCATCAGGTGCTTCTACTGGAGTTAGGGAAGCTTTAGAATTAAGAGATGGTGGCACTAGATATAATGGATTAGGCGTATTAAAAGCTGTGTCTAATGTTAATAATGATTTAAGAAATTTAGTTATAGGAATGGATGCTTCTAATCAAAGAGAACTTGATTATGCTATGATTAAACTAGATGGTACTAAAAATAAAGAAAAATATGGAGCAAATGCTATTTTAGGAATTAGTATGGCTGCTTTAAAAGCAAGTGCTTTAAATGAAAATAAACCATTATATCAATATGTTAATGAACAATTTGGAAGTGAAATGTCTTTACCTAGACCAATGATGAATATAATAAATGGTGGAGCTCATGCTGATAATAAATTAGATTTTCAAGAATATATGATTATACCAGTTGCTTCAAGTTTTAAAGAAGCTATAAGAATTGGTTCAGAAGTATTTCATGCATTAAAAAAAGTTTTAAAATCAAAAGGATTAGTTACTTCAGTAGGTGATGAAGGAGGATTTGCTCCAGATTTAAACAGTAATAGTGAAGGATTTGAATTAATAATGGAAGCTATAAAATCTGCAGGATATGAACCTGGTAAGGATGTATTTATGGCTATAGATGTAGCAGCTTCTGAATTTTATAAGGATAATAAATATGAATTAGTTGGAGAAGGAAGAACATTAACTACTGATGAATTAATCAATTATTATGAAGAATTAATTAATAAATATCCTATTATTTCTATTGAAGATCCTGTTGATGAAAATGATTGGGAAGGATTTACAAAAATAACTAGTATATTAGGTAATAAAATCCAATTAGTTGGTGATGATTTATTTGTTACTAATAAAGAATGTTTGAAGATGGGAATAGATAAAAAAGCAGGTAATGCTATTTTACTTAAAGTAAATCAAATAGGTACAATTACTGAAACACTAGAAACAATTGAATTAGCTATCAAAAATAATTATAGAACTATTATTTCTCATAGAAGTGGAGAAACAGAAGATACTACAATTGCTGATTTAGCTGTTGGATTGAATTTGGGACAAATAAAAACTGGTTCTATGTCTAGAACAGATAGAATTTGTAAATATAATCAATTAATGAGAATAGAAGAAGAACTAACTAATAGTTAGTTCTTTTGCTTTATATCATTATTAAATCGTGATATAATTAAGTTGGTGATAACATGGTTGGGATTAAATTAGTTAATCATAAAAAAGAAACAAATAATAAGATAAAAGAGTATTTAAAACCTAAATATGTTTATTTTAAAATAAATGAATCTGATGAATTATTAATTAAAGAAAATGATACAGTATTAATGGGTGAAAAAATCATTAAAACAAAATACGGATCATTTATTCATAGTAGTGTAAGTGGTAAATTTATTGGTATAGAAGATAAAATAGATTATAAAAATAATATTAATAAATTTGTTAAAATAGAAAATGATTATAAAGAAACAAATAAATTTAAAGAGATTAGTGTTACTAATAAAGAAGAATTTGTTAATTTATTAAAAGAATATGGAATAGTAGGATTGGGAGGAGCAGGTTTTCCATCATTTATAAAATATAATGTAGATGATGTAAAAACATTAATTGTTAATGGAGTAGAATGTGAACCATATATAACATCTGATTATATAACATTATTTAATAATATAAAAGAAATAATTAGTACATTGGATTTAATAGGGAAAATATATAATCTAGAAGAAATATTTATTGCTATAAAAGGATATAATAGAAATTTAAAAGAAAAAATAATTCCTATGTTAAGAAAGTATCCTAAAATACATGTTATTCCTGTACCTAATTTATATCCAATGGGATGGGAAAAATCATTAGTAAGATATATTAAACATGTTGATTATGATTCTTTACCAATAGAAAAAAATATAATAGTTTCAAATGCATCTACTATATATTCAATTAATGAAGCATTAAATGGTAAACCATTAGTTGAAAAGATTGTTACTGTAAGTGGTAATGCTATTAAAAACCCAACTAATATAAAAATAAAAATAGGAACAGTTTTTAGTGAATTAAAAGAAATATTTGGTGGATATAATTTTGATGATATTACATTAGTTTCTGGTGGCCCTATGATGGGAGAAGCTATAAGTAGTGATGATTTTGTTATACCTAATAATCTTAATTCAATTATAGCTTTAAAACGTATTAAAAATATTGATCCAATTACTTGTTTAAGATGTGGTAAATGTATAGATAATTGTCCACAAAAAATATGTCCTGTTTTAGTTAAAGATAATATAAATGATAAAGAAGAATTAAAAAGATTAAATGTAAATAAATGTATAGAATGTGGTATATGTTCATTTGTATGTCCTTCTAAAATTAATTTAAGAGAATATTTGCGTGAAGCAAAGAAGAAGGTGAAATAATGAATTTTAATGTATTAAAAGGACCTTTTATTAAAACTAATAATGATACACATAAAATAATGAGAAATTTAATAATATCATTGATTCCAATTATATTATTCTCATTCTATAAAAATGGTATAGTTCCTTATAATAAAGGTTATATAGATTTATTTGGTTTATTTTATCCTATTGTCTTTACTTTAACTGGTATTATTACAAGTTACTTATCAGAATACTTATATAATTATATTTTTCTTAAAATAAGAAAAAAAGATTTAAAAACTAAGATGAATAATTCATTTAGTATAATACCTGGATTATTTGTATCTTTAATATTACCTTTAAATACACCAATAGAAATATTAATATTAGGGTGTATAATTGCTAGTATAATAGGTAAAATGTTATATGGTGGATTTGGTCAAAATATATTTAATCCGGCATTGATAGGATGTTTATTTGTACTTACTTGTTATGGTAGCATTATTAATACTAATGGAGGATATTTTAATAGATATGAAGTTGATACAATTGGAAGTGCTACACCTTTAACTAATTATAAATTAGTAGATGGAATAGGTGAGTATGAAACAGTTGTTAAACCATATGGTTCAATAA
>Ga0247608_10008093_pt1 | contig 10683 bp, 9 predicted proteins | sample 176DNAGHGlowgp2_FD_193490 | JGI IMG/M metagenome (GOLD analysis project Ga0247608, IMG submission 193490) | Sheep rumen microbial communities from Palmerston North, Manawatu-Wanganui, New Zealand - 1766 DNA GHGlow gp2 | ecosystem: Host-associated > Mammals > Digestive system > Stomach > Rumen ... | reverse complement strand
AGATAAAAGGACAGCTTTCGGGGCCGTTCCTGTTGGGATTTCTCTGGTAGTGATATATATTTCATTCGGGCTGTAGTAAATAACTTTTTGCAAAAGTATGAAGAAAATATGTAATATGCAAGTATTTTAAAGAAATAATTTTCTTCTTATAAAAAGGTTAAAAAACTTTTGGAAGTTTGCTCACTAATTCGTACCTTTGCAACATAAATTGCATTAATGTGAAACTTCTAGAAAAAATAAAATACCCTGAAGACCTACGACGCTTGTCAGTGGATGAGCTGCCACAGGTATGTCAGGAACTACGCGAAGACATTGTTCAGGAGTTGAGTGTCAACCCCGGACATCTGGCGTCGAGCTTAGGCGTGGCGGAGATTACTGTAGCCCTCCACTATGTCTACAACACGCCAGAAGACAGAATCGTGTGGGACGTTGGTCATCAGGCATATGGACATAAGATTCTGACTGGACGCCGCGAACAGTTCTGTACGAACAGAAAACTTGGCGGCATCCGTCCATTCCCCTCTCCTTTTGAAAGCAAATATGACACTTTTGCCTGCGGACATGCCTCAAACAGCATATCAGCAGCACTTGGCATGGCCGTAGCAGCAAAACTGGAGAAACAGGAGGAACGTCATGTAGTAGCGGTAATTGGTGACGGTGCATTAAGCGGTGGTCTGGCTTTTGAGGGATTGAACAACGTGTCGTCAAGTCCCAACAATCTCCTGATCATCCTCAATGACAACGACATGTCAATAGACCGTAGCGTGGGCGGCATGCAGAAGTACCTGTTAGGACTAAACACCAACAGGTCCTATAATGCCATCAAATTTAAGATGACACGATGGTTGCACAGCAAGGGTCTGATGAACGACGACCGCAAGAATGGCATACAACGCCTGTCGAATGCCATCAAGAGTGCCATTGCCCACCAGCAGAACATCTTCGACGGTATGAACATCCGTTACTTCGGACCTTTTGATGGTCATGATGTAAAGGAACTGGTACGTATACTGAGTGCCATCAAGGACATGAAAGGTCCGAAGTTGCTGCACTTGCATACACAGAAAGGGCACGGCTATGCACCAGCAGAGAAGGACGTAACGACTTGGCATGCACCAGGGAAATTCAACCCCGACACAGGTGAGCGCATTGTTGATGACGACCCCACAAAGCCTCAAAAATATCAGGATGTGTTTGGACACACGCTACTTGAGTTGGCCAAACAAAACCCGAAAATAGTTGGTGTAACCCCGGCTATGCCCAGCGGATGCTCGATGAACATCATGATGAAGGAGATGCCAGAAAGAACCTTCGACGTGGGTATTGCTGAGGGACATGCTGCAACTTTTAGTGGCGGTATGGCCAAAGACGGTCTGCTTCCCTTCTGCAATATCTATAGTGCATTTGCACAGCGTGCCTTCGACCATATCATACACGACGTGGCCCTGCTGAACCTGAACGTCGTGTTTTGCTTTGACCGAGCAGGATTAGTGGGCGAAGATGGACCGACACACCACGGTGCTTTCGATCTGGCAGCACTGAGACCAGTGCCTAACTTGACCATCTGCTCGCCGATGGATGAACATGAGCTACGTCGTCTGATGTTTACCGCACAATTGCCTAACAAGGGCCCATTTGTGATTCGTTATCCACGAGGTGGCGGTGAATTGCCGGATTGGCGCTGTCCATTCGAGGAAGTGAAGGTCGGTACAGGCCGTAAGTTGAAGGATGGTACCGACATAGCCGTGCTAAGTATTGGTCCAATAGGTAACAATGTAACAAGGGCTATCGCCTCACTTGGTGGCAGCATAAGCGTAGCTCATTACGACATGCGATTCCTGAAGCCACTGGACGAAAAGATTCTCGATGAGGTTGGTCGCAAGTTCAAACGCGTGATTACCATTGAAAATGGTGTCATTAAGGGAGGATTGGGCTCGGCTGTACTGGAATGGATGAATGACCACGGTTATACACCACAGGTACAGCGCCTGGGATTGCCCGACAAATTTATCGAGCACGGAACAGTAAAGGAACTGCAACATATCGTAGGTATTGACGAAGAGGGTATTTTAAAGGCGATGAGCAACTGGCCATTAGTCAAGAGCTAACTGCCAACAGCTAACAACAAAGCGTATGAAAATAATCATTGGTGGTGCAGGAGCCGTAGGAACCTATTTGGCACGTCTGTTGTCGAAAGACCATATGGATTGCGTGCTGATTGATGAAAGTGCAGAACGTTTAAGCGGTCTGGACGGTAAGTTAGATATCATGACCTTACAAGGTTCGCCTACTAGCATTCGCGTTCTGAAAGAGGCTGGCGTAGAGAAAGCCGATCTTTTCGTCGGTGTGACACCCGACGAAAGCCGCAATATGAATGCCTGTACCATTGCCCACGGATTAGGTGCAAAGAAGACCGTGGCCCGTATTGACAACTACGAATACCTAGCTCACAATCTGAAGTCTTTTTTTGCTGATATGGGTATCAACTCCCTGATATACCCCGAGGTGTTAGCCGCTCAGGACATTGTGAACGGGCTTAAGATGTCATGGGTACGTCAACGTTGGGATGTACATGGTGGTGCACTAGTCATGTTAGGCATTAAAATACGCGAGACCTGTCAAATACTAAACCAGCCGTTAAGAGACCTGTGTGGTCCTGATGACCCTTACCATGTTGTAGCCATCAAGCGACAGGGTGAAACCTTGATTCCTGGTGGCAACGATGAATTGAAAGTCAACGACTTGGCCTACTTGATGACCACACGCGAATATATCAACTATGTACGACAGATTTGTGGTAAAGAGCACTATGCTGATGTCAAGAACGTCATTATCATGGGCGGTGGTAAGACAGCTGTTCGCGTAGCACTGACAGCTCCCGACTATATGAACCTAAAAATCATCGAGAAGAACGAAGAACGCTGTGAGCGCCTGAACGAACTGCTGAACGATGTCGACACGATGGTGATACACGGCGATGGACGTGATTTGGGACTGCTACAGGAAGAAGGCATCCAGACCACTCAAGCCTTTGTGGCATTGACTGATAATGCAGAAACCAATATCTTGGCTTGTTTGACCGCCAAACGATTAGGCGTGCGAAAGACAGTAGCGATGGTTGAGAATTTGGATTACGTTGAAATGGCTGAGAGTCTGGATATCGGAACTATCATTAACAAAAAGAACGTTGCTGCTAGTCATATATACCAAATGATGCTTGATGGTGACGTTAGCAACGTGCGAAGCCTTATGATGGTAGACTCTGACGTTGCCGAGTTTATTGCAGCAGAAGGTTCAAAAGTAACCAAACGGATGGTAAAGGATTTAGGTCTGCCATTCGGTGTGACTATTGGTGGACTGGTGCGTGAGGGTCAAGGCATTCTTGTAAATGGTAATACACAGATTCTGCCAGGCGACTCCGTTATGGTGTTCTGTCATGAGCAAAACCTGAAGAAGTTGGAAAAATTCTTTAAGTAAATGCTGAACACTGCGCTAATATATAAGATTTTAGGTTCGCTATTATTCCTTTTGGGCACACTGCAAGCCATTTGCGCAGGCATTGCCTTCGGCTATCGGGAAGACGACGTCATGTCGTTCCTGATATCTACATTATTCACGTGTTGCTGTGCCTTGGTATTGAAATATTTGGGCCGCAACGCAGACAACAATCTGAGCCGTCGAGACTCCTACCTGCTCGTGACTTTAACATGGTCTGTGTTTTCACTACTTGGCATGGTTCCCTATCTGATAGGTGGCTACATCACCAATATTACTGATGCCTATTTTGAAACCATGTCGGGTTTCTCTACAACGGGTGCCACACTGATAGACGATGTCGAGCGTTTACCTCACGGCATTCTATTCTGGCGATCTATGACGCAGTGGATTGGTGCCTTGGGAATTGTGTTCTTCACCATTGCCATACTACCCTCAATGGTGGGAGGAGGTAGCGTGAAGGTGTTTGCTGCCGAAGCAACTGGTCCCATGCGCGAGAAGATGCATCCCCGCTTGTCAACCACAGCCAAGTGGATTTGGAGCGTTTATGGCGCACTAACCATTGCATGTATGCTAAGTTACTATGTGGCTGGCATGGGTTGGTTCGACAGTATCAACTACTCAATGTCCATCACTGCTACAGGAGGTTTCTGTACTCATAACGACACCGCGGCATACTTTGATTCAGCCATGATAGACTACGTCAGTATCGTATTTCAGTTCCTGGCAGGCATTAACTTCACCCTACTCTATTTTGTGCTGTTCAAGGGCCGTGTCCAATTGCTGCTTAAGAGTAGTGAGTTCAAGACTTACATCGGTCTTGTCATTGGAGCAACACTATGGATAGGTTATCTATTGATGACTCGAAATGGATATGGTTTGGAACATGCCTTCCGTTCTGCTCTCTTCCATGTTGTATCCTTCATTACAACCACAGGTGTTTTTAACGATGACGCATCCAGATGGCCTCATATCACTTGGGTAATATTGGGGGGACTCATGTTCATTGGCGCTTGTTCTGGCTCTACTACGGGTGGTTTTAAGTGTGTCCGTGGCGTGATGGTTTTCAAGGTGCTACGCAATGAATTCCGCAAGATCTTACATCCCAATGCCGTCTTACCGGTAAAGATAGACGGTCAGACTGTACCCCAACAGAAAATGAACTCATTGCTGGCATTCTTTGCCTTCTACGTCATGATTGTTCTCCTTTCCACCACTATTATGCTCTTGGCCGATATCGACATTACCAATTCCATTGTGATTGCACTGAGCCTGATTAGCAATGTCGGGCTGTCGTTATCTACAGAGATTGGCGAGGTCATGTCGTGGGCCGACCTGCCAATCTACCTCAAATGGACGTGTTCGTTCCTGATGCTGGTAGGCCGTTTGGAAATCATGTCAGTATTGGTACTATTTACTCGTGCTTTCTGGAAGGACAGCTAAGCAGGAATTGCTCCACGTCATATTGTATGCGACGGAACAAGTCTGAGAGGATATAGCCCATGTTTTTTTTCAAAGTCTGTCGGATATCAAGCAATGAGTGTTCATAGCACGACATTTCGTTCTGTCGCTGGGTATGGTGCCGTGCCATACGTGTTATCTCATCCTGACGTTCTTGGCGAAGACGATTACATACCTTATTTAATATAGGGACTATTACTGTATCAAACAGGTGATGGCCCTGTATATATAAATAAGTAGTCTGCGGCGTAACCCCTAACGCCTTGATACTCTCCTTTGTGCATATATATTCTTCCTTATTATTTGGAAATTCATGCTGCAACTGGTGCACCTTAGTAGCAACCTTACGACGCAGATGGTCGATGGAAGGTTGAGGGTCAAAGACATTAAAACCACCAGGATCTGTCACACGATTGAAGTCGGAAAGCGAAAACTTGTTATGATGTCCTGTACGATAAGCCCATACCGACCAGATAAAAAGCGGGAACACCGCCTCGCTATATTGTCGGAGATAGTCATTAAAATCAAAGATGCGGTGGTCGTTGAGCGTAATAGCTACGCAGACATCATGAAGTGAGGGCGCATAACATTGTAGACTTTCAATGGCATAGGCATAGGTATGGAATACATAAGGATTATCTATCACTATCTGTGATTGTGCCGTCGCCCCCTGTAGTAGGTAGTCGTAATCAGCATCCACACAAGCAATCATTGACTCGCCAAGCCCAGACATCAGTGCAGCCTTCTTACCGCGCTCCAGTTTCTTATGTGACGGCAACATCACCTCGAAGTAGCGTTGCTCGTTCTCGAAACGCGACAATACCGTCCGCCAAAAGAATATATCGTCGTAACTTTCCACATATACCACGATTCTTTGCCGCGACTGTTTCGGTTTCAAGCGGTTGGCCGCTTCGAAGTATTGGCTATTAAGATTATCCTTTAAACTACTAGGCATATCAGGTCTTACTAGATGGTAATATCAGAAACTTCCGTCACACGATCCACCCAACCATTCATAATGACAGCAGGCGAATGAGTAGTGAGGATAATCTGAACGTTGGGGTTCAGTTCAACGATGAGGTCGATGAGTTTCTTCTGCCACTCAATATGGAGTGACACCTCGGGTTCGTCCATAAAGAGAATGTAAGGCTGCTGGTCCTCAACAAGTACAGTTAGCAAGATGGCCAGCATCTGTTTCTCACCACTAGACAACTGATAGGGTACCAGTATTTCCCCAATCTGCGAGAAACGTATCTCATTCTCCGTACGAACTATCTTCTTACCCGTCTCATCAAACAATTCATCTATCATATCTTGGAAACGCGCCTTTGGCTGTGATAGGTGTTGAGCTGCATCAGCATTTCCCTGTTGTAGTTCTGAGATGATGCGATTACCTATGTTTACTTGATAGTCCAAATATTTGCGTTGCAAGTGATAGAGTTGGAAGTCGAGAGCCGAGGTAATGCGTGAATCCACCATATTTAATGTCTCATTGTCGAGCATGGGTGAATCGAGCGAACGAATGATATCGAAACGCACATGCGTGGCATCCTCGGGCTCGGCAGTGATATGAACCCCCTTCAGCAGATGGTTCAACAAATCGCCATTGGTACAAATGCTCTTGAATATCTTGTTCAATATCGTACTTTTTCCCACACCATTGATACCGCTGAGGATATTCACGTGTGGGTCAAGCGTCCATAAGATATGCTTTTTACCGCTCCAAAGAGAGTCGATTTCTATCTGCTTAATGTAAGTCGCGTACTTCATAATCATAAGTTTTATGCTGCAAATATACGATTATTTCCCGAATTATTTGTACTTTTGCAGGCGAAAAATTACTAAAATGGAAAAAACAAGCGATAACAAAGCATTGATAGCACATCTGGCCATGTTCGGTGCTTGTGCAGGCTGGGGGCTGATGGCTCCCGTCGGCAAAGACGCTATGACGCACGGTTTCGATGGCATATCGATGGTAACATTCCGTGTAGTAGGTGCCTGTCTGCTGTTTTGGATAGCATCGTTTTTCGCACCCAAGGAACACGTCCCCAGAAAGGACAAGTTGATGTTCATCGGAGCAGCTGTCTTCGGACTGGTGTGTAACCAGTGCTGTTACACGATAGGACTGAGCATCACATCTCCTATCAATGCCTCGATAGTCACCACATCAATGCCTATCTTTGCCATGATATTGGCAGCCCTTATCCTTAAGGAGCCTATAACGGGTAAGAAAGCTTTGGGTGTGCTGATGGGCTGTAGTGGTGCCCTGATACTGATTATAACATCAGCAGCAGCGGCAGACGGCAAGGTTGGCGACATTCGCGGCGACCTGCTGTGTCTGTTTGCACAGTTCTCGTTTGCCCTCTACCTGTCACTGTTTAATCCTTTGATACGTCGTTACAACGTCTTTACTATCAACAAATATATGTTCTCATGGGCAACACTGATGCTGCTACCGTTTACATTTAGTCACGTGAGTGGAGTCGTAGCAAACCCCATACCTGCGAGCACATGGTGGGAAGTGGCCTACGTGGTGTGCATTGGTACATTCCTAGGCTACATCCTGACGATGATAGGCCAAAGGACACTCCGTCCGACGGTAGTTTCAGTATATAACTACGTACAACCTGTGGTCTCTGTCGCTGCAACACTATTGATGGGTATCGGTATTCTGAAACCGACTCATGCTTTGGCTGTCATACTAGTATTCAGCGGTGTCTGGTTGGTCACCAAGTCAAAATCACGAAAAGACATAGAGAACGCCAGAGCTCAGGAAGGGAGATAAAAAAACTACGAGATGCACTCTCGTAGTTTTTTTCTTTTATCCGTTGCTTCCTTCTTCAAAGTCTACCAGTCGGATGTCAAATATCAGCGTGCTATAGCCTGGAATGCTGTTATAGTCCGATGTCCCATAGCCTAACTGGTAGGGTATCGTCACACGCCAATGGTCACCACGATGCATGTGTTGCAAGGCAGTGGCGAAGCCTTCAAGTACGGCATCCACGCCCATCGTGGAAGGTTCTGCTCTGTCTTGCGAGAAAGTACCATTAAAGCTGGTGTCAAACTGATAGCCAGAGGGGTAGCTAAGTGAAGGTAGCAGATTTCCACGATAGTGGATATCCACCTCATCAGTGAAGATGGGTGACACCGTCTTGTCACCTTGTACAATAAAGTCACTGGGCAGCACATCAATTAAGACGAAATCAGTATGCGCCAACTGTTCCTGCTTCAGAGTATCAGCCTTCGTATAGCTTTTCAATATGAAGCACGTAGAACTGCTGGCAGCCAAGTGTTCCTGATAAGCCTGTTCAAAATAGGCTTCATTCTTAGCTTGCCAATTGGCATACTCCGCCACAGTATCGTCCTTTTCACTGCACGACGCGAAGCCGAGCAGTGAAAGGCAGACGAACAGATAATGTTTCAGTTTCATTTATTGAAGTTTCTTTAAAAGACTTGCGATGCTTACCTTATCCTCGATGATAGCATTGAGATCACTGATGTTCACACGCTCCTGCTCCATCGTGTCGCGGAAGCGCAGCGTTACCTTACCATCAGTCAGCGTATCGTGGTCAACGGTGACGCAGTATGGGGTACCAATAGCGTCCTGACGACGATAGCGCTTGCCGATGCTGTCCTTCTCGTCGTACTGGCAGTTGAAGTGGAACTTCAGCTGGTCAATGATCTCACGAGCCTTCTCAGGCAGACCGTCTTTCTTCACCAGCGGCATCACAGCACACTTCACAGGAGCCAGGGCTGCAGGCAACTTCAATACCACGCGGGTCTCGCCGTTCTCCAGCTTCTCCTCCTCGTAAGCGTGACACATAATGCTCAGGAACATACGGTCCACACCGATACTGGTCTCAATCACATACGGAGTATAGCTCTCGTTGGTCTGTGGGTCGAAGTATTTGATGCTCTTGCCAGAGTATTTCTCGTGCTGGCTCAGGTCGAAGTTGGTACGAGAGTGGATACCCTCCACCTCCTTGAATCCGAATGGCATCTTGAACTCGATGTCCGTAGCAGCGTTGGCATAGTGAGCCAGCTTGTCGTGGTCGTGGAAACGATAGTTCTCAGCGCCGAAGCCCAGAGCCTGGTGCCACTTCATACGTGTCTCCTTCCACTTCGGGAACCACTCCAGCTCGGTGCCAGGGTGTACGAAGAACTGCATCTCCATCTGCTCGAACTCACGCATACGGAAGATGAACTGACGAGCCACAATCTCATTACGGAAAGCCTTACCAATCTGGGCGATACCGAAAGGAATCTTCATACGACCAGTCTTCTGCACGTTCAGGTAGTTCACGAAGATACCCTGAGCCGTCTCAGGACGGAGGTAAATCTTCATCGAAGCATCGGCGCTGGCACCCATTTCGGTAGAGAACATCAGGTTGAACTGACGGACATCCGTCCAGTTACGGGTACCGCTGATAGGACATACAATCTCCTCGTCGAGGATAATCTGCTTCAACTCGTCGAGGTCCGGGCCCTGCATAGCAGCAGCATAACGGGCATGCAGTGCGTCGCGCTTCTCCTTGGTCTCCTTTACGCGCTCACTGGTCTCCATATACTTAGCCTCATCGAAGCTATCACCGAAACGCTTGCGAGCCTTCTCCACTTCCTTCTGGATCTTCTCGTCGTACTTGGCAATCTGGTCCTCAATCAGTACATCGGCACGATAACGTTTCTTAGAGTCGCGGTTGTCGATAAGGGGATCGTTGAAGGCATCAACGTGACCTGAGGCCTTCCATATTGTGGGGTGCATAAAGATGGCAGAGTCGATACCCACGATATTCTCGTGAAGCATCGTCATAGCCTTCCACCAATACTGTTTAATGTTATTCTTCAACTCAACACCGTTCTGACCGTAATCATAAACGGCTCCTAAACCATCGTAAATCTCACTTGAGGGGAATACAAAGCCATACTCCTTACAGTGGCTTACGATTTTCTTAAATACATCTTCTTGTGCCATATCTTTTTAATCAATTATTCGAATAATGGGTGCAAAGGTACACAATTTCGATGGAAAACAACCATTTTTACACATTATTTAATACTATAAAGACAGAAGAAAGCTGAAAAGTCGCGACATACAACACGACTTCCCAGCTTTTTGGCTCTTAGGAACAAGAAGAATTAACTACATTTTCCGATATCTTTTAAGTTTAACCTCTTTACGAGAGCTACTAGACTTTTGATCTTCTGATGTCAGTTCAAACGTATTGCCAGCGAAAACGATGGTTCCCACCTCTTCCCATCCACCTTCAGGATGGTCTAACTCCAACATATACAATTTACCATTCTCAATTTTATACTCAAAAATGTCATCATCGGGGGTAACTGTACCGTCCGCTTCGATATCAACCTCTACAGCTCTTTTGTTTGGCAGGAATTGGATACCATCGGATTCTTTTCCTTCATACGACTTCTCCTCTGGCTGACCTTGCTGTACCCACTGACCACTGCTGTTTTTCTCATAGATAGTTGTTTTCTTATAGACTCGTTTCCACACACCTTCTAAGCTACTCGAAGAGTCGCCGTCACCGTCACTACCACAGGCAGAAAAGCCTACGCACACTACAGCCATCAAAGCAATAGTCATCAAACTAAATAAAGTCTTTTTCATTGTTTTCGTTATTTAAGAATTAGTACTTAATATAAATTGATGATGCAAATATACGACTTTATTTCTACTTTCATTCTTTTTCTTGTATAAAAAACAAGGAA
>Ga0247608_10008090_pt1 | contig 10685 bp, 10 predicted proteins | sample 176DNAGHGlowgp2_FD_193490 | JGI IMG/M metagenome (GOLD analysis project Ga0247608, IMG submission 193490) | Sheep rumen microbial communities from Palmerston North, Manawatu-Wanganui, New Zealand - 1766 DNA GHGlow gp2 | ecosystem: Host-associated > Mammals > Digestive system > Stomach > Rumen ... | reverse complement strand
GCCACATGGATCGAATAAAATATTTAGTGAACATTTTCCAAATGTTAATAATGATAAAGATGTAAGATTCATAAGTGAAATAACTGATAAAACATTAATTGGATTTAAATATTTTAATTTTGATCATAATAAAAAATTATCAATTACTTATAGAGGATTAGCACATGGAACTCTAAAAATAAGCAATGATAAAGAAGATGAATTCATAAAAGAAGTCAAAATTAATCCAGTAAGCGACTTTACAAAATTAGATATTGATGTAGAGTTTAATGGCGGAATAAAGCCATTATACTTATATTTTGAGATAGATGGCTTATTGGATTTATTAGACATTTGTTTCTAGTTAAATAACAAAATGTTTACAAATGTAATACATTTGTTGTATAATTAAACTAGGAGTGATGTATATGAATAAAAAACTAACAATTGAACAAAAGAAATATAAAGGAGAAACAAGTGTTATCTCCGCAAGACTTCCTATTGAATTAATAAAAGAAATCGATAAGATTGCTAATGAGACAGGAAGAACAAGAAACGAGGTATTAACAATATGTCTAGAGTTTTCTCTAGAGAATATTGAAGTAAAAAATCCTATTGAGAGTGAGGAGAAATAAGCATGGGAAAAGAAATTATTAGTGTTATCAAGTATGAAGGGCCAAATGACGTATTAATTTGGAAGCATCCTACAGAAGATTTTAATCTAGGAACTCAATTAATCGTTCATGAATCTCAAGAAGCAATCTTCTTTAGAGATGGTAAAGCGTTAGATTTGTTTGGAGCAGGTAGACATACCCTAACTACGCAAAAATTACCACTTCTAGATAAGATTTATAAGATTCCTACAGGAGGAGAAGAATTATTCCATACTGAGGTTTACTTTGTAAATACAGTATTCCACACTAATGTAAAATGGGGAACAGATTCTAAGGTTAGAATGTTTGATCCTATTTCAGGATTAGTAGTAGAACTAGGAGCTAGTGGTGAATTCACACTTAAAGTAAGTGATTCTAGAAAATTATTAATTAAATTAGTAGGTACAACTAATAGTTTAAAAACTGAAGATATCGTTGATACTAATAGTATTTATAATGTTAAAGTATTAACAGGTAAATTTAGAGCTTTAGTAGTAAGTAAAGTAAAAGCTATTCTATCTAGAATTATTAAGGAAAACAATATTAACATTTTAGAAGTAGATGCACATGTAGAGCAAATCGCAGATGCATTAAAGAAAGAAATCAATGAAGTATTTGATGAATATGGTCTATATATTCCTGAATTCTATGTTAATAATATTGCTACACCTGATGATGATCCTAACTTTAGAAAGTTAAAAGAACAATATGCAGAAAAATATTTATTAGTAAAAGATGAACAAATTAAGAAAGATGTTGCATTAGCAGAACAACAAAGAAGAATTGTTGAAGCACAAACAGGAGCTCAAGAAGAAATTATTAAAGCTCAAGCACAAGCTGAAGCTTATAGACTAAAAGCACAAGCAGAAGCTCAAGAAATGCAAATGAAGGGCTACACTTACCAACAAGAAACTCAAAGACAAGTAGGTGTTGGAGCTGTTGAAAACATGGGCAAAGGCGGAGGATCTGGATCTGGTGCTGGTATAGGTGATGTAGTAGGCGTAGGTGTTGCTTTAGGTGCACTAGGTGGAGTAGTAAATGTTGCTAAAGATGCTATGAAGCCAGTATTTGAAGATACAAAAGAAATGGGAGCAAACGTAGGAGCTGCTCTAAAAGACAGTTGGACTTGTCCAACTTGTGGTAAAGTAGGAATTACAACAAAATTCTGCCCAGAATGTGGCGCAAAGAAGCCAGAATCTCCTAAAGGATGGACTTGTCCATCTTGTGGAACAATCAATAGAGGAAAGTTCTGTACTGAATGCGGAACTAAAAAACCAGAAGTAAAAGAAACATGGGACTGTGAATGCGGTGAAAAGAATATATCTGGTAAATTCTGTCCAAACTGTGGAAAGAAGAAAGGTGAATAATTATGAGTAAAGGATTAAAAATTTATTTTGCTATTATGGCTATAATAGCTATAATGTTTTCAGTTTTAGTATTTGTAATACCTTTTGACAAGAAATGTTTTGCAACATTCATTGTTAGTTATATTGGAGTATTAGTTGCCCTAGCAGTACAATGCTATGTTGGAGTTCTAGTATTCAAGAAATCTACAACTTTAAGAAGTAAAGTTTATGGAATTCCAGTTATTAGGGTAAGTATTATTTATTTAATTCTTCAATTAATAACTTCAGTTACTTTAATTGTAGCTAATATATTTGTATTTGTTCCTGTATTTGTTCCTGTAGTTATTTTAGTAGTATTAACTGGTTTAGCAGCTATAGGTGTATTAATTACTGTTGGAGCTAAATCAATTATTGAAGATATTGAAAAAGAAGAAAAACAAAGAACAGCATTTATGAATAATTTTAAAGTAGAAGTTGAATCACTTGAAAACAAAACAAGTGATGAAGATTTCAATAAAGATATTCATAAATTTGTTGAAAAAGTTAAATATAGCGATCCAATGTCTGCTAATGAATTAGTTGATGTAGAAAATGAAATAAGCGCTAAATATAGCGATTTAAAAGAAAGTATAACAAGCGAAAATCTTGATGAAGCTAAGAAACAATTAGCTGAAATTAATGATTTAATGGATAAAAGAAATAGATTATGTAAGTTAAATAAGTAGTAAAGAGGTGATCCTATGGGATCGTGTAGATGTAAGATGTGTGGAGGTCATATTCATTATGACGATAAGGCAAGTGTTGCTACATGTGATTTCTGTGGTACTGAACAAACTATAGTTAAAACAGATGACCAAAAGAAAGTCACTTTATTCAATAGAGCAAATAGCCTTAGAAGAGAAAATGAATTTGATAAAGCACAATTAACATATGATAACATTTTAATAGACGATCCTAATAATGCTGAGGCACACTGGGGTATTTGTCTATGTCGTTATGGAATTGAATATATAGATACAATAGATGGAAAGAAAGTACCTACTTGTCATAGAACTGTTGTAAAAAGCATTTTTGATGACCTTGATTATAAAGAATCTATTAATAATGCAGATGTTGTAGCTAAAAAAGTATATGAAAAAGAAGCACAAACAATTGATAAGATTCAAAAAGACATTTTAGCAATCTCTCAAAAAGAAGAAGCTTATGATATATTTATTAGCTATAAAGAACATGATTCATTAAACAATAAATCAAAAGATTCTTTAAAGGCAGAAGCTATTTATAACGAATTACTAAAAAAAGGTTATAGAGTATTCTTTTCAAGAATATCTTTAAAGAACATTGAAATAAATACATATGAACCAATTATTTTTGCAGCTTTGATGAGCTCAAAAGTAATGTTATCTATTGGATCATGTAAAGAATACTTTAATGCTACATGGGAAAAGAATGAATGGTCAAGATTCATTTCTTTAATGATGGAAGACCATAAGAAATATTTAATTCCTTGTTTCTTTGATATGGATAAAAGTGATATTCCTGAAGAACTACTTAGATTTCAAGCACAAGATATAAATGGTAGTTTAGATGAATTATTAAAGAGAATAGATAAATTATTTACTATAAGTGAAAAAGTAATAGTTAGTACTGAACAAGCAGTAGCAAGAGAAAAAGCAGTATCTAAAATATCTTTAGAAAACAATCTAGGAAGAATAGGATTATTCTTAAAGGATGGTCAATTTAGTAAAGTTAATGAATATGTTGAAAAATCATTAAACACTGATTACACATGCGCTTTAGCTTACTATTACAAAATGCTTGCTTCCCTATTTTGTAGAAGTGAAGAAGAAGTAATAAAGAAAAGAATAGTCATTAAAGATAATCCTAACTATGAAAAAGCTTTAAAGTTCGCAGATACTAATTTAAAAAATAAGATTGAAGATTTAGAAAGAAGAATTGAAGAAGAAATATTAGCTTATGAAAAAGCTGAATTAATAAAGAAAATAAATAATCTAATATCTAGCAAAAAACATATTGATGCACTTAATATATTAGATGAATTAGATAAATATAAAAATTCAGAAAATGATAAGTACAGTTTTAAAGTTCAAATCTATAATTATGCATCAAGTATAATAAATGAAAAAAGACTAGATGAAGCTCTTTCTTTGTTTGAAAGATTAGGAGATTTTAAAGATTCAATATCGCAAATTGAAAGAATTAATTTTATAAAAAAAGTAGATTTTGAAACTAAAAAAGTAGATGAATTATCTAAACACATTTCTTTAAGTTTTGCGAATATTAGAAGAACAAAAGTATATGATGATAAGAGACTAAAAGGATTAAAAGAAGATATTATAAGTCTACAGTCTTATACTTTATGCTCATATGCACTTGAAAAATATGAAATATTTACAAAAGAATATAACGAGATTGATGCACTAAGACAAAAGAGTAAATTTATAACAAAAGTAGTAGTATCAGTTTTAGCTATTGTTGCGATTATTGCTTTACTTGTTGTTGTAGTTGTATCAATACTTTAGATATTAAAAGGGGGAAGTCCTATGGGTTCTTGCAGATGTAAGATGTGCGGAGGACACATTCATTTTGATAATGATGCTTCTGTTGCTACATGTGAATACTGTGGTACTGAACAAACTATAGTACAGACAAATGACTTAAAAAAATTAGGTCTATTCAATAGAGCAAATGCTCTAAGAATGCAAAATGAATTTGATAAAGCACAACTAACATATGATAACATTTTAATAGATGATCCAAATAACGCAGAAGCCCACTGGGGCATTTGTCTATGCCGTTATGGTATTGAATATATTGAAGAAGGAAACACTAAAAAAAGAATTCCAACTTGTCATAGAACAATAATTAAAAGTATTTTTGAAGATTTAGATTATAAAGAATCTATCGATAATGCTGATGTTGTTGCTAAAAGGGTATATGAAGCTGAAGCAAAAGCAATTGATAAGCTTCAAAAAGATATTATAAAAGTATCTCAAAAAGAAGCTCCATATGACATATTTATTAGTTATAAGGAACATGATAAAGATAATAATAGAACACCTGATTCTATATATGCAGAAAAATTTTATTATAATTTAAAAGAAAAAGGATATAGAGTATTCTTCTCAAAAGTAACACTAAAAGGAAAAGATACACAAGAATATGAACCAATTATTTTCTCTGCTTTAATAAGTTCAAAAGTAATGATTTCTATAGGTTCAAAGAAGGAATATTTTGATTCAATTTGGGAGAAAAATGAATGGGCTAGATTCTTAAGCTTTATGCAAGAAAATCATAATAAATATTTAATTCCATGTTACTTTGATATGGAATCATTTGATATGCCTGATGAATTCTTAGCTTTTGAATCGGTTAATTTAAAAGTAGATAGTGATGATGTTTTATTTAATAGAATTGATAAATTATTTGGTGATAAGAATAAAACTGTTGCAACAAATAAGACCTTCGTTGAGCCACTTACATCTTCTTTAAATAATAGATTAGAAAGAATAAAAGTATGTTTATCAGAAGGCGATTTTCAAAAAGCAGATAGCTTAATAGAAGATCTTTTAAATATAGATTATAAATGCGCAAAGGCTTATTTTTATAAGATATTTGTTAATCTAAAGATGAAGGATGAAGCAGATTTTATACGTTATAATATTCATTTAGATAGTGATAAAAATTACTATAAAGCACTAGAATATGCTGATGATGTTTATAAAGTAGAACTAAAGAATTTGAATAAATATATTAAAGAAAGAATAGAAGATAGAAAAAAGCAAGAGGCATATGATGATTTAAAGAAAAGCTTAGCAACTTTCCAATATGATAGAGCTATGGAAATAGCTAAATCTATTAAGGGATATAGAGATGTCGATAATATAGTTAATAATATAAAAGAAGAATGCTATCAAAATGGTCTTGATGCAAAAAAGAAAGGCCAATATGAAGCAGCAACAAAATTCTTCCACGTATTTTTAGATTATAAAGATTCTCAAAATTTATATATCGAATGTGGAAAAGAAAGAGTAAAACAAGCTAATAATAATAGATTAATGGCATTATTTTTTAGAATGGATGATATTATTCAAAAGATGGATAATAAAGTTCTAACAAATAATGATAAAGAAGATTATAGTAGATGTATGACAGAAGCTTCTAATTTAGGTATAGAATCTAGTGGAACTAAAACTCTTTCTTATTATCAAGAAAAAAGGCATGAGGTTATGTCTTCTAAGGTAATACTTTCTGATTTTGAGAAAGAACAGAAAAAGAGGGATAGGCAAGAACGTAGATATAAGATATTTAAATTATTGAAAGTATTAGGTTTATGCTTACTTGTTATTGGATATCTTGCCTTCTTAATTGTTCCAATTATTGTTTTTGCTAGTAAGGGAAATTCCAAAGGTGCAGGTATATGGTGTGGAATTGATACATTAGTAATAATTGTTACTATTATTGTAGGAGTAAAAATAGCTGACCATTTATAGAAGATGGATTTATTCCATCTTTTTTATGTTATAATAGGTTGTAGGTGATTTTTTATGTTAGAAGTATATTTAAACAAAAACGAAGAAAAAGAAAAATTAGAAGGCTTCCCATGGATTTTTAATAATGAAGTTAATCATTTTAAAGGAAATATTATAAACGGAGAAGTAGTAAAAGTATTAACATTTGAGGGTAAGTTTGTTTGCTATGGTTTTATTAATACTATTAGTAAGATTATGGTTAGAATTTTATCTTTAGATGAAAATGAAGTTATTAATGAAGACTTCTTTAGAAATAGAATAAAATATGCTTTAAGTCATAGAAATAATCTTAACTTTAAAGATTCTAATTGCGCTAGATTAATCTTCGCAGAAGCGGACTCTCTTCCCGGTTTAATCGTAGATAAATATGCTGATTATTTATCTGTTCAATTCTTATGCTATGGAATGGATAAGATTAAAGATATGCTAGTCAAAATATTAGTAGAAGAAACTAACTGTAAAGGTATATACGAACGTAGCGATGTAGAGGTTAGAAATAAAGAAGGACTAGATTTAGTTAAAGGATATTTATATGGTAAATTTGATACTAGAGTAGAAGTTTTAGAAAATGGTATTAAGTTTATCGTAGATATCGAAAACGGCCAAAAGACGGGATATTTCCTAGACCAAAAATTAAATAGAGATAACGTAAAATATTATTGTAAAGATAAAACAGTTCTAGATTGTTTTTCAAATGTTGGTGGCTTTGCACTAAACGCTTGTAAGAATGGAGCAAGACAAGTAGATGCTCTAGACATATCTAAAAAAGCATGCGAAGATATAGAATATAATGCCAAATTAAATAATTTTAATAACATAAATGTTATTTGTGATGATACATTTAATTACTTAAGAAAAGAAGAAATAATTAATAAATATGATACAATCATTCTTGATCCACCTGCTTTTTCAAAAAGCAAGGATTCAATAAAAAAGGCTTATAAGGGATATAAAGAAATAAACTTACAAGCTTTAAAAATAATAAAAAAGGGTGGCTATTTATTAACATTTTCTTGTAGCCAGCACATGACTCCAAATCTATTCTTTGAAATGATTAATGATGCTGTTAAAGATAGTAAAAGAACAGTACAATTAATTGATTTTAGAATACAATCTCCAGATCATCCAACATTACTTAATTCAGAGGAACAACTCTATTTAAAGTGCATAATTTTAAGAGTATTATAAATAATATATATAATTTGCAATATTATATAAAATAAAAATCTTGAATTATGGAATAATTTTTTGTATAATCTTAATGTATTGAAATTAGAAAGGATAGTGTTATTTATGGGAAGAGCACATGAAGTACGTGCAGCATCTATGGCTAAAACAGCCGCAGTAAAATCAAAATTATATGCAAAATATGGAAAAGAATTATATATGGCAGCTAAAGGAAACCCAGATCCAGTAAACAACCTTGCTTTAAGAAGCGTTGTTGCTAGAGCTAAGAAAGATCAAGTTCCTGCAGATGTTATTAAAAGAGCAATTGAAAAAGCAGCTGGAGGTGCAGCTGAATCATATATCTATAAGAGATTTGAAGGTTTCGGACACAATAACTCAATGGTTATCGTTGACTGCTTAACTGATAATGGAAATAGAACAGCAGCTACAATTCCTACAATCTTCTCAAAATGTGGAATTAAAATGGGTGTACCTGGATGTGCAGCACACAGCTTCAAAAACGAAGCAAGATTCTCATTTGAAGGAAAGACTGAAGATGAAGTATTAGAAATCTTATTAATGGCTGATTGTGATGTTGATGAAGTATTAGTAGATGAAGATGGTTGGGTTACAGTTACTGCTAAACCAGAAGCTTATAATGCTGTAAGAAAAGCTTTAACTGATGCTGATCCAGAAATCAAATTTGATGATGATAAAATCACATGGACACCTAATGATTATGTAGATTTAGATGGTGAACAAATGGAAAAATTCCAAAGATTCTTAGATATGCTTGAAGATAATGAAGATGTTCAAGATGTATATCATAATGTAAATATGCCTGTAGTTGAGGAAGAAGAATAGTCTAGATTTATTTCTAGACTTTTTTTGAAAAATGAGATTCAAGAAAATTACGTTTACTGATTTAGATTTAATTAAACCATTTTTAAAGAAAAAGAATTACTATATTTCAGATTTAACAATTGGTGGTATATTCATGTGGAAAGATTTTTATAATTACACATATTATATGGAAGATGATTTTGTGATTATAAAATCTAATGATGGGTATTTATTTCCTTTAGGAGATTTTAATAAAGCAATTAATAAAATAAAAGATGAAAAGATTACATTAATTCCAGAACAATATCTATCTTTATTTAATGATAAAAATGTAGGAGAAATAGATTTTAGGAAAGATTATGTATATGATGCTTCTGATTTAGCATATTTAGAAAACAAAAAATATGATAAGAAAAAAGGACATATTAAAAAATTTATAAGCTTATATCCAACATATAAGGTAGAAATAATAAATAAAAAGAACATTAAAAACATTATAGATGAATATAATAATTTAGCAAGACCTGTAGAGAAAATGGCTATATATGAGGCTAATATGGCTTTAGAGATACTTAAAAATTATGATAAGTTTGATTTCATTGGAATGATACTTAAAGTAGATGATAAAGTAGTAGCTTTTACAGTTGGAGAAATAAGTTTTGATATTTTACATGTACATATTGAAAAAGCAAATATAGAATATAAAGGCGTATATCAAATGATTAATAACTTATTTTCTAAATATGCACTTGAAACATATAATATTAAATATATTAATAGACAAGATGATGCTGGCTTTGAAGGCTTAAAGAAAGCAAAGAAGTCTTATTATCCAATAATTTATTATAAAAAATATTGCATGAAATAAAATGCGAGAATTATTCTTGCATTTTTTTATTTTTATCTATTGTATTTCCGTAAAAAGGTGTTATAATATAGTTGAACAGTTGAATAAACGTTCAAGTGTAAGGAGTGATAACATGTCTATAGAAGACATAAAAAAAGAATTACCAAATGAAGATTCATTATATGATTTAGCTGAATTATTCAAAGTATTTGGAGATTCAACGCGTATAAGAATTTTATCTTGTTTAAAAGTATCTGAATTATGTGTTAATGATATCGCAGAAGCACTTAATATGACTTTATCAGCTGTAAGTCATCAATTAAGAATTCTTAAAAATGCTTATCTAATTAAATCAAGAAAGCAAGGCAAAGAAGTTTATTATAGCTTAGATGATGATCATGTAGAAAAAATAATTGATTGTGGTTTAGACCATATTAACGAATAGGAGGATTAATTATGCAAAAGAGCTTTAGATTAATTGATTTAGATTGTGCAAATTGTGCTGCAAAGATGGAAAGAGGAATTAATAAGATTAAAGGAGTTAATAGTTGTTCAATAAACTTCATGATGCAAAAGATGATTATTGATATTAATGATGATATTTTTGAATCAGTAATGGATGAAGTTGAAAAAACAATCAAGAAAATAGAACCAGACTGCAAGGTTAAAAGATAATGAAAAAAAGATTAATAAGAATTATTATATCTTTAATCTTATTTTTTAGTCTTTTTACTGTAGATAAAATAGTAAATTTAGAATCTGTAGTTGATATGGATTTCCCAATTCTACCATTTTGTCTATATCTAGTAGTATATTTAATAATTGGTTATGATATTATTTTTAAAGCCATAAGAAATATATGTCATGGTCAAATATTTGATGAAAATTTCTTAATGTGTGTAGCAACAATAGGTGCTTATGCAATATTTGCTTTTAGCGAAGCTGTTGCTGTATTATTGTTCTATCAAATAGGAGAATATTTCCAAGATTATGCAGTTAATAGAAGTAGAAAGTCTATATCTAGTTTAATGGATATTAGACCTGATTATGCCAATTTACTTGTTGATGGAGAATTTAAGGTAGTAGATCCAGAAGAAGTTAAAGTTGGAGACATTATTCTAGTTAAACCTGGTGAAAGAATACCTTTAGATGGAATAATTATTAAAGGTGAAACATCACTTGATACTAAGAGTTTAACTGGTGAATCACTACCTAAAGATGCTTTTACTAATGATTTAGTTATTAGTGGATGTGTCAATATTACTAGCCAAATAGAAGTTAAAGTTGAAAAAGAATT
>Ga0247608_10008089_pt1 | contig 10686 bp, 12 predicted proteins | sample 176DNAGHGlowgp2_FD_193490 | JGI IMG/M metagenome (GOLD analysis project Ga0247608, IMG submission 193490) | Sheep rumen microbial communities from Palmerston North, Manawatu-Wanganui, New Zealand - 1766 DNA GHGlow gp2 | ecosystem: Host-associated > Mammals > Digestive system > Stomach > Rumen ... | reverse complement strand
CTTTTGAAAATTGTGAAAATCTTCAACAAATTAACTTACCGGAAGGCCTTGAAGAGATTGGAATGTCAGCAATTTTTAATACAGCAATAACAAAACTCGTTGTACCTTCTACAATTAAAAGTCTTGGCTCTAGATGTTTTTTTGGCAATGGAAACCTTGTGTCAGTTGACATTATAGCTGAAAATATTGAAAAGCTTGGAAGTGAAATTTTTGCAAATTGTGAAAACCTAGAAAACATTAGAGGTATTAAAAAAGTTGCTTCGTCTAAAGACGCGTTTTTTGGTACGAAAATTTCTCTCGAAGATATCAACTCTTTTTCAACGGATCTTACAAAAGATTTGTTTAGAAATTTAGAAAAGCCTAATTTTAAACTACCATCTAATTTCAAAAAAATAGGTAAAATTGCATGTAGTAGTTCTGAAGTACTTGAGACCTTTACATCAAGTGAAAATTTAATGGTTATCAATCGTGAAGCTTTTGAAAGATGTAATAAACTTAGAGTAGTTGATTTATCAGGCAGCCCAAATTTAGTAGTCATTGCGTCAGGAGCATTTGCAGATTGTAGAAATCTTGAAAAAGTTATACTTCCGGAAAATCTTGAAGAGATTCAGGAAGAATCTTTTAGGAATTGTGCAAATTTAAAAGAGATTGTACTTCCAAATAAAATAAGACGTATTTCAAAAGGATGTTTTACAGGCTGTAAAAATCTTGAAACAGTTAAATTGCCTAAAAGGTTACAAGTGATCTCAATGGAAGCTTTTAGGAATTGTACAAGTTTACAAAATATTGAACTACCAACAACTCTTTCTCGACTAGATATGGAAGCTTTTGCAGGTTGTGAAAGTCTTACTCAAATAAGTATTCCACGTAGAGTAACCTCAATACCTGAAAGAGCATTCATAGATTCAGGTTTAGTTTCAATTGAAATCACTGACAATGTTCAAGAGATATTAGGTTATGCATTCTGTCGTTGTAAAAATTTAATTGACATAAAAGTAACAAATGTCGAAAATGACGAGGAATTTGATCAATACGAAGATATCTCTTACGCAAAAACAGCTTTTGAAGATTGTCCATATCAAGAAGTTCTTGAAGCAGCCGGTGTTTTCAAAAAACGAGATTATTCTAGCTTATTGGATGACTTTTAAAAAACAAAAATGGGGTTTTAAAACCCCTTTTTTTCACTCTAAAATTTTTTTTAGAAAGGCCTTTTAAGATTTTCTCTTAAATCTCTTCTTCTAAGGCTAACATCTTCGATTTCATCATCTTCTTCTAATTCATTCTCTCTGAGAACTCTTTTAGCAATTCTAAGTTTAGCCTCAGCAATACGAACATCTCGTTTAGCCTTCTGTAAAGGCGATAATCTAGTTTTTTTCACAAAATTCTCCTTTTTGTAAAAATTAGTTGGCGAAAGCCAATTTAAAAAAGCAGAATCATCCTATATTTTTTACATGAAAGATATTGAAAATTCCAACATTAAGGAGAATGCCGCCGGAATAGCCAATCGTAGAAAAATTGGTATTTACGGCGGCACTTGAAAAACTTTCGATCCTTGGCATATAGGCCATCAAGCGATTCTGCAAAAAGCTTTTGAACAGAAACTTGTCGATAAAGTTTTTATAGTACCAACTACGGTAAATTATTACAGACAAGATAAACGCTATCTTTTCACTTTTGAAGAAAAAGTGAGAATCATTCAGGATTTTCTTGTTGGATTTAAGTATGATGCAACAATTGATACAATTGAACAGGATAAAGATGGATCCTGGCGTACAATTGATTTGGTGCAGTATTTTAAAAATCAATTCCCGGATGACGAATTGTATTTGATTATTGGCGAAGATTCTTTTAAGGAATTCAAAACCTGGACTCGTTATGAAGATATTCTTCAAGTCGCAAAACTTATAGTTGCAAACCGTAAGGAACATGTAACAAAGACAAAAGCATTAACTGAAAAAGGTGAAATTCCCGCAATTCCTTTGGATATGGGAGATGCTTTTGAAGATTGTTCAGCAACAAACGTACGTAACAGATTGATTGAAGAATTGATGGATATGTATCTTTCAGACAAAAATTGGTACGGGAGAATGTAAAAAATGAGCACAAGAAGTGAGATTGCAAGAATAAATTCTGACGGTACAGTGAATGAAATGTATTGCCATTTTGACGGGTATTTTTCAGGAGTTGGAAGGGATTTGATAAGTCTGTGCAATAATCAAAAAAAGGTAAATCTTTTATTTTCCCCTGCCAATATTGAAGAAGGAATTGATGAAGTTTCTGAGGCATTAGAAAACTCAATTGAAGAAGAGGAATCTATACCAAAATATTCCTGTATTGATGATTTTGTAAATCATTACAAAGACGATATTTTTATTGAATTTTTGTATATATGGATTCCTGGCGCTAAAAATATTCCTCCAAAGGAAAAAATTGAAAATCTTTTGAGCAAAACCGAAAACTTAACGTATGAGGATTTGCAAAATATTGAAGGTATTTGGGTTTGTTGTGATAATTGCAAACAGTATGTTTTTTACAAAACCAAAAATGCTTGCGAAGTTGAATATGCTTTGATAGATGTTAAATTAAGAGATAAAATTGAGGATCTCTCAGAAATTTGCAGAGATGCTCTTTTCAGATATTGGTATGCAAATTATGAAAATAACAGCATATTTTCAGATGAAACTACAAAACATATTTTGGAAAGGGAGGGTGTTGAATGGTAATTATCGGAGATGAACAAATAATTACGGCTGTTTGTCTTTTGAATCATTGGACTAAAGTGACTTCTGCTTATATGGATACTTTGTTTTCCTCTATATACAATCAGCTTTTGGCATTGCATATAATGTACAGAAGAGATTACAAAACATTGGAAGATTTTGCGAAAAAGTACCCTACATATTACAAAATAGAAGGTAATGTTTTGAACCTTATAGCTAAAGAGCAATTGGCTTTTGATGCTTTTTTGGCAACTTTGCCTGAAGAAGTAAAATCCGCAATTGCAACCGTATTGAAAACGACTAACTAGATTTATGAAGGAAACTCTTTTTTTAAAAAGACTGACAGAATCATTAAAAGAATTCTCTTGTATTGAACAGCCTAAAACTCTCTCCCTTAGAAAGATTTCTACAACAAAACAGGGATCCTGCCCGGATATCACCCATTTTATTGCTGCAAAATGTTTTGACAAAAAAATAAATGTTTTCCCTGTTTTATTTTTAGCAATGAATAAAAAAGGAAAAAAAGTTGAAACTCATACTTTTCCCATTTTGAAAATAGACGGCTTTTATTATATTTTTGAATCAATGTGGAAACCAGAAATTTATAGAAGTCAATATTTTGAAAATTTGGATGATGCAATTTTTTATTGGTTTGAAGAATGGGTGGATGTTTTAGCTGAAAAATATGGAATTGAAAATCAAGTAAGCATTTTGAAGTACCCTGCATGGAAAAAGAGTTTTGAGGGATTGAGTGAAGAATCTTTTATTGAAAAAGTTTTAGAGAATAGCTTTTGTATATATGATGAAAATAACTTGAAGGAAAAATTAAAAGAAGAGACAATTGAAGATTTTGATATTTCTGGAATTACACAAAAATCAATAAACAAAAATGGAGTAAAAGACCCTCTTTTAATTTCTGCAAATGTAATTGAAGAAGCAAATAAAAAAGATTTGGAATTATTATTCGAAGTTGAATCTTCTGAAGATGAAGCACATAAAGTTGACTTGAAAGGTAATCCAAAAGAAAGTAAAAGAGGTTATGCCATTGTAGTTCGTTTTAAAGATATATCAGATACAGATGATATTGACAAAATAATAGAAGATTGTGATGCTGTAGTTCATTGTGATTGCCCTGCATTTTATTTTCAAGGAATGCAGCAGGATGATTCAATAAACGGAAACGCAAGATATAAATTTCAAGGAGAAGGAGGAGATCATTCCTGGACTTTAAGGCACGCTCATGCAGGTGGCAAAACGGGTAAAGCTTTGTGTAAACATTTGGAAAGCGTAAAAAAATGGTTGGAAGATAAATCCAACCATAAAACAATTCAAAGTAAAATCAATTAAAAGCCTGAAGATTCTTTTATATCCTGTACCCAGTTTTCAATTTCAGTTTCAAAATCTTCAAAATTTGAAATTTCAATTGGACCTCTGTTGTCCAAACTATTTGAGAATTCAAGGTATTCAGGATTGTAAAGAACTAATCTCAAAAGAGCATCACCCGCTTCATTTCTAACATTCAAGGTTTCTCCATCTTCAAAATCTTCAATGTAAAGTTCAATTCCTTCTCTGCTTAAAACATCTTTTACCTCATTTATTTTGTCTTTAATTTCATCAAAATTCAGAGGAGTATTTACTTCAGAGGAATCAATTTCTTCTATCTTTTTTTCTACAACTTCAAAGCCGTCAACAAGATTCAAGTCATGTTCCAAATTATCAAGAATCTCATCTTCATATGCTTCCGCCTCTTCGTCCATTTTTACAACAATTGTTATTTTCTTTGTCAACATTTTCTTTTTTTCCTTTTTTTTAAAAACCGAAACTTTCGCCTTTTGCTATTTTTATACCAGTTCTTATACCAGCCATAAATGCATCTTCAACAGAAATATCATAATTTGGAGCGTAAAGCTCTTGCCAGTTAATAAAAGCATCAGTCCATTCTTGTGGAACTTCTGAAGAGCTAAAATCTAAATCACCAGGCATATCAGCTGCACTTTGTACTTCGTTCAACTTTTTGTAAGATAAATATTTATTCATTTTGTTCTCCTTAATTTTGAAAGGTTTTGCGGTTTTTGCAGGTTTGAAATTTAAAAACAAAACTTCATTTTTCCCAACCTTTTTATAAGGAAGTTTTAAAGCGTCAGCTACAATTTTTACAATCTCTTCTATATTATAAGAATTGCAAAGCGAGACTGTACAAACATTCCCTATGTTGTAATTAGTTGAAATACATTTGGAAATATTCTCAGGTTTTTTAAAACTACTTAAAATTCCAAACTGCCTTGCAATTTGACCTTTTAATAAAACTGCAGGGTATCTTTTTATGCTTTTCACATACCCTATAGATACATCATTTTCATCAAAAAAATATAGAATTGTTAAATCTTCGGGCTGCGCAATGTATATCTCTTCTTTTAATTCCATTGAATTTTCCTCAAAGTAAAGTATTAAGCAAATACGGCAATTTTATATTCCATTTTATTTTTAAAAATAAAATACCAATGTGAAGTAAAACGAAAAAACCTAAAATTGAAGAGAGAATAATCAACTGTTTTCTTTGAAGTTTCAACTGGTTATTTTGCTGAATTATTGTTTCTTTATCTTCGGCTTCTCTTTCTATTGAAGCTTCCAACTTTTCTGTAGTCTCAATGCTCTTTTGTTGCAATTCTTCAATTGTTTCAATATTTGTTGCAATAATGGAATCTTTTTGGGAAATCATTTCTCCCATCATTTGTATATTATCTCTTAACTCCTGCAAAATAACACTTGAGCTTCTTGGTTGAGATGGTTCTTGCGCAAAAACACTTAGACTAAAAAATGCAATTAAAATACAAAAAAATTTTTTCATTTTTCTTCCTCCCAAAGTCCTAATTTTTTCAAATCCTCAATTTTCAAAACTACATACCCATTTTGAGTCAACTCATCAATTGCTGCTTTTTTGCCGTCTACAACTCCTTTATTATATTCTTCTATTTTTTCTTTTTGAATTGCTAATTCCAATTCATCTAAAAGACTTGCCATTCCATCTAATCTAAAAACTAACTTCTCATCCACCTTTTGAATAAATTCCTCATTCTTTGCAAGATAATTTAAATGTACTATTTGTTCTTGAATTTTTTCTTTTGCATCATATGTGGAAGCCTCTCCCTTTCCTAAAGTAGCACAGCCGCTTAAAAATAATAAAATTAAAATTATTGGGAAAATCTTTTTCATTTTTTTTAATAACCCCCGTTTTTAAATTAGTTAAACGTGCAACCTGTGATTCTATATTATATACAAGGCAGGACTTGTTTCCTGCCTTTTTTAATGTATAACGTTGAATGTATAACGAGATAAATGTACCACATGTTAGAGGATTTCAATTATATTTTTAAAATTTTAAAAAACTTTTTAAAAAAGATTAAAAACCCTATCTCGTTGTACATTCAATTGTTTTTCTTTGCATTATAAAGAATTGTCGCGATTTTAATGTATCATATGTTATTCTAACTTGTTGTACATTTGAAAAGATTGAATGTATCACATGTTTCACTAAATCCTGATACATTAAAACTGCGATAAACCTTTATAGAATAAGGAAATAGAAATGAATGTATCACGAGTTAACTTTTCTAATCTTTTTTAAAAACTTTTTTGAAATTTTAAAATATAAATAAGAACCCTGTAACTCGTGATACATTCAATTTTTTTGATTTTATTGCAGCCCCAATTTCTATAGTATACATAAGGCAGGTCTTATTCTCTGCCTTTTTTTAATGCCATTCCGAGCATACCATTAAAATTTCGCTTTTTCGTTAAAATACAAAGAAATAGAATTGAATGTACAACGAGATACGTTTTCTAAACTCTTTTAAAAACTTTTTTCAAATTTTAAATATATATTTATGAACCCTTAACTCATTGTACATTCAATTCTTAGGATTTATTAAATGTATAACAGGTTGATAAAACATATGATACATTAAAACTCAGTTAAAGCCTTATAGAATAAGGAAATAAAAAGGAAATGTATCACGAGTTATTTTTTCTAAAATCTTTTAAAAACCTTTTTAAAATTTTAAAAATATATTTGAAAACATCTAACATGAGATACATTTAATTTCTTATGTTTAATAAAAATCCTCTTCTCTTCTTTTTATATAATACAAATCTAAAGCTAAAAGCGTAACCTAAAAGCGTAATGTATTATATGTTTCAATAACAAATGATACATTAAAAGCCTCCTAAACCTTTATAAAATAAAGAAAAGCAGGAAAATGTATCACGAGTTAGGTTTTCTAAACTCTTTTAAAAAGGTTTTTAAAATTTTAAAATATAAATAAAAAACCCCAATCTCGTTGTACATTTAATCTTTTATGGGGCAAACTATAATCTCTTTCTATATTGAAATTAAAAATAAATAAGGAATTGTAAAGTGGAAGATACAATAGAAACTTGTTTTGAAACTCGTAATGATTTTCGAATGTTAGCCCCTTGGTCAGTAGCAAGAGGAATGCTCGCTTTAGGCGATGGAACAGAATCAGTAATAAAACAAAAAGAACATGCAGCAGCGATGATGAATTTGATTGAGAAAAATGTACCCGAAGTTACATACAATCAAACTTCAAGAAACGGAAAAACAACAAATGTAAGTGCGCCAAAATATAAGGCAATTTTTACAGATACAATGATAAAAGAAGCGGAAGCATATTATAACACTTTATCAGTTGAACGTGCACATAAAAAGAGAATGGAAAATGTAAGGAAGTATTTTGAAACTTTTAAGCCAACTATTTCTCTTGGAGAAGCTCTTTATAGACTTTCTTTTTATTTAATCAGTAATAAAAACAATCTCGCAAAATCAACAAATAATTTGGTTTCATTTGCAAAGAAGCTGCTTTTGGAACAGCCAAATAACATGCTGGTTGACTCTGCAATTATGATTGGAGGTCAGGGTAAATCAACAATACAGCAGGGTTTGATAAGTGCAGTACGTAAAATGGGAATGAGTTCTTCAATGTGTCATTTGCCGTCTGTACAGGATGGAGTTCAGGAAGCATTTGTAAGAAACGAAGTCTGCGTTGATGATGAAACGACTTTTCAGAAATTGGACATTGATTCCTTGAATAAAATTTTGGATAAATCCGATGTTACAATAAAAGGAAAATATGTAAAAGAATGGCAGGCAAAGAGTATTTCAAACGTTTTGGTTGGTACAAACTTTTTGCCAAGTGATGTAAACACTCGCCGTTATTCAATTCGAATGGTTGATGAAAACTTTAGACTTCCTGCAAATTATGGAAGATGGACAATTCCTGGTAAAATGGGGGATGAATTTGGAGATAGTTATGATCTCGTAAAAGAATGGGTTGAAGTGGGTTGGCTACATTTGTTTTATTATTGCAACAAATATGAAATCCCGAAGTGCGATTTTGAAGAAGTTGCATTTGATTATAACCTGCAGTACAGAATTAAAAAAGCATTTGACGCAATGGATAGTCAAACACCTGTTGCATCAATTGACGAATTGATTAAATTGATGGAACAGGCCGAAGGTGATAAAATTGATTACAGGACAAAATACAGTTTGAAAGGCAAGTTGTATATTTTGGCGAATCAATTAAAATTGAATATAACTGAAAAACATAAAAATATGTTTAGTATTTACGATTGGACCAAAGCAATGGAAATCGATGAAACTGATTTGGATGTTGACACTCTCGAAAGAGTTTATTGTTTCTTCCACAGCGATAGATTCGAAGGATTGTGTCAATAGAAAAATATAATTTAAGCCGTGAAGAAAAATCACGGCTTTTTCATTTTAAAAAAATGTTCAAGAATCCTATATTATTCACACGAGGTGAAGTATATGGCATCAAACGTACATACATCAGGTATTGGACTTGGAGGAATTTTGTTTGTGATTTTTCTTGTAATGAAACTCACGGAGCATCTAAGTTTTTGGAACGGTCATTTTCCTAGATTCCTTCAATCAACTGAAGCATGGTGGGATGGCTGGTTTATGGTATTTTTACCACTCTGGGCACCGTTTGCAATTGCAATAGTGATTATAATTTTCATAATATTTTTCAAAGTCTCTTGAGAAACTTGCCCGATTGCAAAAGAAATCTACATTTAGATTTGGAAAAATATTTACCAGATTTTTCAAAATTAAACTTTCTCACAATAATAATTATATTGAAAATTTTCTTTCTTTTTCTACTAATTATTGAGTAGACTTAGAAAAAAATTTCTACTAATTATTTAAAAAGAAACGAGCTTATTGGAAGTTCCAGCTTCCAATAAGCTCTAAACAAAACAATTATATGAGGTAATCGTTTATGTCTAATATATTTAGTGCAGAACTTAAAAATCAAAATTTCAAATCTCTTAAATTAAGAATTTACCCTAATCAAGAACAGATTACTCTCATCAATAAAACTTTTGGTTGTTGTAGACAGATTTTCAATAACAGACTTCAAGAAAAACAGGAATTTTACATTGATCATATTTTGTCAATTCCAAAAGATGAAAGAAAAGAAAAATCAAAAGAAATTTGGAAACAATTTAAACCTTCAACAGAAAAAGAAATGAAACAAAAGTTTCCATATATGAAAGAAGTTTCAGATAGAGCTTTACAGTCTGCAAGACAAAATTGTGAGACTGCTTTTTCTAACTTTTTCAAAAGTTTAAAAGGAAAACGTAAAGGTAAGAAAATAGGTTATCCTCAATATAAATCCAAAAAAGAAACACATCAAAGTTACCAAGAAATGGCAATCCTCAAGGATAGACATTTTGATTGGAATGCAAAAACTATCAAAATTCCAAAACTGGGTGAAGTGAAGTTTTATGAAAAAGCATTGCCAAAATGGTGGAAGATAGTTGAAGATTTTGGAACATGTACAATTTCTAAAACTCCTTCAGGGAGATATTACATTTCTATACTTTGTAAGCTGAAAAAAGATTGGTTGGAAGAGACTCCTAAAAATAGAAAGGATTCAATTGGTTTAGATTTTAGTCCAAGTTTATGCTATGTGGATTCTGATAACAAAACAGGAAAAGATTTTGGATATGTTGCTCAAAAACAATCAAATTATAAAAGGTTGAGAAAATTGCAAAGATGTTTTGCAAGAAGAAAAACTATAAAAGATACAAATTCTCCAAAGAAAATCAATTCTAAAAATAGGGAAAAAGCGAGAATCAAGCTTGCCAAATTTGAGGAAAAGATTGCAAATAAAAGGAGAAATTGGATAGAGATAGAGACAAAAAGACTTACGACAAGTTACAACAAAGTTGTAGTTGAAGACTTGAATTTACAAGGAATGTCAAAATTTCTCTGTAATGCTAAAAATATGGTAGATACAAGTTGGGGTTCGTTTGTAAACAAATTGCTTTGGAAAGCAAGCAAAAACGAAAATAATTGCCAAGTTGTGAAAGCGGATAGATATTTTGCATCTAGCCAGATTTGTCATTGCTGCGGTTTCAAAAATCCGATAACCAAGGATTTGAGTATTCGAGAATGGACTTGTCCAAATTGCAATACAAATCATATTCGAGATGTTAATGCAGCGTTGAATCTAAAAGAAAATGCAATAAAAACAGTACGGCAAGGAGTGTCTGAAGTTTCAAAAAAGTCTGTGGAGAGTGTTGAAGCATTAGCTGAGCTTGCTTTAGCTGATTGTGGAGCATTTGATGAAGCAGAAAATTTGATTGGCAACGGTCAGAATGTCTTTACACATAAGTATGTAAAGGGATAATTCCGAAAGATTATCAAGATTCAGGAAAAGCAAGCTTAATCCTTTGGACTTGCAGAAACGGGGAGCATCTGGATGAAGCCTTAATTTGGCTTGCTGATAATTTTGATTTGATTCCAGATGCTGTGAATGAGAATATTCCTAGTTTAGGGTTTAAAACAAGTAACAAAATCTTTGCGAATGTTTACTTAGACGACAGAGCTTTAAATGTCGCTGACTTTTAGGTCATTCAC
>Ga0247608_10008088_pt1 | contig 10686 bp, 7 predicted proteins | sample 176DNAGHGlowgp2_FD_193490 | JGI IMG/M metagenome (GOLD analysis project Ga0247608, IMG submission 193490) | Sheep rumen microbial communities from Palmerston North, Manawatu-Wanganui, New Zealand - 1766 DNA GHGlow gp2 | ecosystem: Host-associated > Mammals > Digestive system > Stomach > Rumen ... | reverse complement strand
TCCCTGAACAACCTTGATCTTTTTATCGTAGTATTTTCCGACAAGAGTGGACACATAGCCGTTGTTGCTGCGAACGATCAGAGCCTTTCCTCCGTTCATCTCCTGGATATCCTCTTCTGTCAGCTGATAAGCCTCATTAGGCCCGTCATTGATCACGAAGATGTCCTCCTGCCCGCCGCCTGAGCTTCCGCCACCCTCTTCCGTACCGGTTTCTTCCCCGCCGGTCTCCTCTGTGCTGTCCGCTCCGCCTTCCTCCGTATCCTTCGTCTTCCGGCCGAAGATGGAAGGCATCTCGTCATCATCGCCCTCCGTATTTTCTGTTCCTTTCCCGGAGGAATCTGAAGAAAAGATCCCTCCCGCTCCGTCTCCCAGGATATAGCTGTCATACTCGCCCGAGGAGCAGGATGTAAGAACCATCGACACCATGATCAGAAGCGCGGATACCCGCAGCTTCCAATAACGCTTCCTTCCTGATTTCCTTTTCATAGCATCAACCCCCTTTTTTGTCGGTTCGTGCTTCTCCCCTACCGGGCCCTTCCGCAATGCGCAGAGCCACGCCCCGCTTCGCAGGACTACTTTTCATTATAACTTATACTATAATAATAATCTATAGGTTTCTTTCCGCCATCAGGCGGAAAGAAAACCGTACGCACCCAGTTCCGAAGGAACTGCCCGAGCGAAGCAAGGGTTTGTTGCACATTTGTTATATTCTGTATGCTACTCTGATGAAAAGCAACACAAACCCAGATCTCAAATATGTAAGCAGAACATTTTTCGGGAGGTAACGCCATGCCGGATAGCAGATTAAATAAAAGAGTCGGTCAGATCAGGTCGATCAGCGAAAGATTTAAAATGAGTGACGGGTAGAATACGCTCCGGACACTGTCGGACAGGATCACTAAGCTGAGTGAGGAAAAAGCGCCGCTTACCATAGATGAGGCCGAGCAACTCCTTTCTCTTTATGCAAAGAGCGGAGTCCAGCTGAAAAAAAGGTATGATGCAACGGTTTCCGCAAATCCGGAAGAGGCCGCCTACTATGCGCCTCATGAAGAAAATGACGAAGGATTATGCGGCCATGAACCGGTATCACAACCGTCTACAGGCGTGCGAGAGGGAAGGGAAGGCTGTGGAGCCGCTTACGATCGGGCAGTTCTATGACATTTCCAAAACCCGGGCCATTTTCCTGAACGGAAAAGCACTGTCAGAGCTGGCAACCGTCGGCGACGGCGTGAACGTCCGCTATAAGGTGTCGGTCCCCTACAGGGATGAGCCTCTGCCGGTCAAACTCAATAAGGGAGATACCTTCAACGCATATTTTACGGAAAATGTATCCTACGCGCCGGACACCACTGATGGGGAGATCCTCGTCCGGAAGGAGCAGATCATTGCCCGTCGGGTAGTGGAGAGATTCCCGGCTCTCACAGGCGTGATCGGATCAAAAACCGGATACTCGAACTCGCAGCTTTTCAACGACCTCAGAAAGCTTAGCGGGACGAACATCGGGGAATTTCTCCGTAACTCCGTAGAGCAGAACCTGCCGGTTGTGGGGACGGGCGAGATGCTGAATTCCCATCGGACGCTGCTCAGCCCCCGAAGCAATGCAGTGCGCGACATCCTGAGCACCATCCGGAGGGAGGCGGATCCACAGAAGAAGCATGAAATGCTCTTTGGTTTTATCACCTACACCTCGGCGGTCATGAAGTCGCTTTTCGAGCGGGAGGTTAGGATTGGCAACGGGATCGCTTTTACCAGCGCCATGGGAAAGAGAAATGCTCTGATGAGCGATATGGCGGCGCTTTTTGACTGCAGTGATGTACTGGCCTACTCCGAGAAGGTTAATCTCCGTACTCTGGAGAACGGAAAAGAAGTCGTAAAAAGCGGCGTTATCATGATGCCCGCGGCCGGTGATGATATGGATCATGCAGACACCGCAAGCAATCTTGCGAAGCTGGACCGGACAAAGCTCGAGGCATCCCCGGAGCTCACCAAAAGCGTGGCAAAGCTCCAGTTCCTGGATCTGATCTGCGGAAATACCGACCGGCACAGATGCAACTTCTTCTACCGGTTCAATGAGGCCGGAAAGCTGGTAAGGATTCAGGGGATCGATAACGACTCCTCCTTCGGGAGCAAGGAAATAACCTGGAAGGTTGCCGGCTATGGCGTTGACTTTAACGACCTGAGGATCATACCCAAATCCATGGCGGACGCCGTAAAGAAGATGAATAAAGAAACCTTTGCCCTGTTCCTTCATGGATATGATCTGACAAAAGAAACTCAATATGGAATCTCCCGGAAGAGATAATATCTCACGGAAAGCATTTCATCTAATCCATCATAATAGCTTTTAAACCACTGATCCGATGGAGATAAGTACTAAATATACAGCCATAGGCAACAAATAGTAACCGGCATTTTTCACAAACTTTTTTATCACATCTTCATGAAAAACAAGGGGCAGATGCCGCCCTTAACGCCTTCGGAAAATCGCGTTTTCAACATCATGCGTTCGTCACCGGAGCAACCACTATATGCTGGTTAACCATATGTTAACCGGCGTTGAAGCAACATTCTTAACGTCTTGATTTCCTTTGGAAAACAGTCCATAATCGTGTCACACTTCGGATGGCCATCTGAATGATCAACGATGAAAGTGAGGATTGATTATGAAGGATAAAGAAGCGAAGGATGAAGAACGGAAGCATCCAAACAAAGAGGCTGAAGATGTGCGGTCGCCGGAAAACAGGAATGCTTTCAAAACCAACAAGGATTCGGTAAATCCATCCCCGGAAACAGAGCCGGATCCCTACGATATCTACGATCGCCTGTTCAAAACCTGCCTCACCCTGTCGAAAACTGCCGTGCTCCATTTCATCAACGGGCTTTTCGACATGGATTATCCGGAAAGCAGCACTCTGGCCTACAACTGGACAGAGTTCATCGACAGGCAGAGCCTGAGGAAAACCCTGGCAGATACCATCATCACAGTGAATGGTACCGACGCCTATCATTTTGAAGCGCAGATGAAGGGAAAAAATATCATCCTGCGCGTGCTGGAGTACGGCTTCCGGCACGGAGTCCGGAACATCCGTCAGGTCGCCTCCCCGGATTCAGAGGAAACCTGCTTCGAGATCCGGTTTCCAAGGCAGATGATCATTTACCTTGATGCCGCTGGCGGGCTGCCGGACGAGTACCCGGTGCGGATCGTGTTCCAGGGAAAGGATATCTATGAATACCGCATTCCGGTTCTGCGCTTTCAGGAGAAGACCCCGGAAGAGATCCGCTCAAAGCATATGGTGATCCTGATCCCCTTCAAGCTGCTCAGCATGCGCCGCTCCCTTGAAAAAGAATATTCGCCAAAGAACATCAATCGGTTGCTGGACATTTACAAAAATGATATACTGAATTTGATCGATCAGTCTTCCCGCATCGGAGAGATCACACGGGAAGATGCCTTCGTCATCAAATCCATCACAATGAAACTGTTCCGGCATTTATACCGGAAATACGATGAAGTATGGGAGGTGATTCAGGAAATGCACGACCAGTCCATCACACTCGATTGTGACCCTATCCTCGAGGAATATGAGCGGGTAAAAGCAGCCTATGAAGAAGCGCAAGGACAACTCTCCGAGACGGTTGCTCAGATTTCCGAGAAAAAGGCTCAGATCTCCGAGCAGGAGGCTCAGATCTCCAAGCAGGAGGCTCAGATCTCCAAGCAGGAGGCTCAGATCTCCGAGCAGGAGGCTCAGATCTCCGAGCAGGAGGCTCAGATCTCCAAGCAGGAGGCTCAGATCTCCGAGCAGGAGGCTCAGATCTCCGAGCAAAGCAAACTGCTCTCTGAGAAAGACGAACAGCTCTCCGCGAAAGAGGAGATGATTGCCCGGCTTCAGGCGGAGATTGCCGCATTAAAGGGAACGGGGAATTAATACGCGAGTCGGTAAATCATATAATTAAGGCGGCTGCGCATGATGATTCGCGCAGCCGCCCTTCCTGACTGTATAAAGTCATTTACATCCGAGTGTCTCACGCCTGAAGCTCAATGGTCGATGTCCCTATAGCACAAGTCGCACTACCATTTTCCAAGATCACGGCTCTCTGCAACAAAACTCAGGCGGAGATGGTTCTATGGTCTTCCCTGCGTACCCTCTAATTACAAGTACAGGCACATGAACAATATCATCCATGTGCCAGTCCAATTTTACTATTTGAGATACCCCGTATCATCAAACTGATAAAGGCAGCGATTGATCCAATATGCTGCACTTGTTGTGAGCCAACCGGCTTCACCATGACATTATTTGATACATGTTTTATTTAATCCATATTCTGTGTATCGATCTCTTTATCAGTTATTCTGATTATTTTCTCGTCTATTAACTTCAAAAATAATCGAGTAACATCTCCCCATGAGTCTTAATAATTACTATGATTTGGGGATGAGTCAAACTGCGTATCAACGAAATAGATCTTCCATCGTAAGCTCGTTATCAACAATAGATTTATTGTCATTATCCTTTACTCCATATGTTGTGATAAAAGTGCACCTTAGCGCCTTTTTTGTTTTGATCTGCTTTCTAAACAAACTTGTCCGTTTCCTTATTGTCTCTGTATATTTTCCGGTTATTGTATACATGTCTTTTGAATATTTTATCTCACAGAGATTCATCACCTTATCATCCCTGTCTATTATAAGATCTATTTGTCCGCCATCCCATTTTGTTCCATCTGAATCAATAAAACCCTTTTCTTTCCATGCGTATACATTACAGAGTATTCCTGAAATACCAAGTCCGGCTTTTATCTGCTCTGTATGATGTAAACAAACCTGTTCAAATGCATATCCCAACCATGCATTTATTTCACCGGTTCCCGATTTTTTCGTCCAAAATTTCTTGTCCTGACCATTATTATGTTTTACAAATCGAATATGAAACAAAGTAAACATATCCGTCAACTGATATATTTTCCCTTTTTCTTTTTTATTCGGATCATAATATACTCTGATGAAATCACAAGAATTCAGGTTTTTTAATATAGTTGTTAATTCTCCCCCTTCTACCCGACATCCGGCTAGTATTTCTTCCCGTGTCTGCCCTTCAAGTTTTTTTGATAAAAACTCAACTATTTTCCGATAATTGTTACTCTTTACAAATAACGATCGGAACAGAAAATCATATTCTGTCCGCAGTGGCGCGTCCGTATCAAAAAACAGATTATCGACATTAGCTGTCAGAGGTCTATTCCTATTCAACATGTCCAGATAATATGGTATACCTCCAAAGATCATGTACGTATCCAGAACCTGCATCTTATTGTAGTTCATCTTTTTTACATCATTTAAAAACTGTTCTGTTTCACAAAGGGTAAATGGTGCCAGATAAATCTGCCTGCTGACACGGCCATATAAGCCCCCCTTATCTCCTATCAGTTTATCGATCATCCATGTTGTTGCCGATCCGCATACAAATAGCTTCAAAAGAACTTTTTTGCCATTCCAATTATTCCAAAAATATGAAAAAGCGCTTAAAAAACGACTGTTCATATTATCCATCCAAGGAAGTTCGTCAAGAAAGACTACAACCTTCTTTTTTTTCAGTGAGAGCAAATATTCAGACAATCTGTCAAACGCCTCATACCAATCCTTTGGCGCTGTTTTATCATCTCCGGATAAAGAATTAAGCTTCTTTTGAAAAAGCTCTCTTTGTATCTTTGCCGGAGTCTTATACATTCCTACAAATTCAAAATCAAAGAATTCTCCCATTGTTTCTTTAATCAGGAATGTCTTTCCAACTCTACGGCGACCATATACCGCAATCATTTCTGACTTGGGCGAATCGTAGTATCTCCGTATAAGTTCTGTTTCATTTTTTCTTCCAATAAATGTATTATTCATAAATAAATACCTCCATCTGTATGGAGTATATCTGACAATCTGCAACAAGTCAATAACAAGTCCCCAAATCTTACAGGAACAATCGTGTTTTGGGGACTAGTTGTGCATTTGTGTACAATTCTGTCGTCAGCCCTTTAATGTGAACTTCCCGAAAAATTAACTCTCGTTACTTAAAATTCGTCATCCTCATCCCAATCTTCGTAGTCCGGGTATTGTTCCAGAACCCCGACCGACTTGATCAGCTCAGGATTTGTCTTTTGCTGCTCATCCTCAATTTTCTGAACGTGTATCGTGAACATCCAGTCATCACCATAGTCATCTATAACTTTAAGGCATCGGAATAACAGTTTGAGAAATCTTCAGAACTATACCTGCAGTTTACTTTACATTCTGAACAGGTATGCTATAATCAAGCCATCAAATGAAAGGAACCAAGAGCAATGAATACCTTTAAGAACTTGTATCTGCATAGCGAATATCTGCTCCTTAGCTCGGAATCAGAGTCCGGCAAAGGAATATTTGTTATGCGTTAAGATATGAGTGGAAAAAGGTCCAGATAAAGAGATTACCGCTTGTGCTTAATGCATGAGCGGTATTTTTATGGATCCATGGATCCGTTTAGGGGAATGCCGCATTGGTATTCCCCTTTTCTTGTGTCTTTCTGTCCGGCATAGGATGGCCGGACAGAAACCCTGCTTCGCAGGGCAACTCCTTCGGAGTTGGACTTAGTACGTATCGAAAATGTCTGAAGACATTTTCGACACTATGTCCGCGTGGTCAAACTCGGGAAAGGCACTGCACTCCACAAGGCAAGCATTCCGGTGTCGTGCTCGCGACAGCGAGTGCGAGCAGGGAATGCGTGGCCTGGGGATGCAGGGTGGCGAAAGCCTGTTGTGGGTTCGAATCCCACCGTGGACACTATGCGCATATAGCCGAACAGGAATAGGCGCTGCACTAAGGATGCAGTTCCGGAGACGGAGTAAGGGTTCGACTCCCTTTATGCGCACTACATACTGGGCTGGTGAAATGGTTTCAACCTTTGAGAACGGTCAATGAAACCGTTCTCAAACTTCGCTTCGCGAGGCAACTCCTTCGGAGTTGGGCATATACGGACACAAAATTCCTGATGGAATTTTGCGTCCTACACAGGAGCTTCAAATACTCCGGCAGAAATGCATGAGGGTTCGACTCCCTCGTCCAGTACGCCCTCGTAGCAGAACGGAATATGCACCGGATTTAAGCTCTGCGATCTGTGGGTTCGAATCCCGCCGAGGGTACGAATGAATTTTGAAGGAAAGGAAGTGAATAAGATGACAACGATCAATACCATTGCAACCGGCGCAAACATCAAAGCGATGATGAAAGCCCGCCAGATGACAACCGCAGACATTCAAAAAGCCTGTGGCTTTGGCACTCCGCAGGCAATCTTTAAATGGTTCCGCGGCGACACCATGCCTACGATTGACAACATGGTCATCGTGGCAGATCTGTTCGGCTGCACGGTAAATGATATCATTCGGGTGAACCGGGGATAGGTTCGCCCATCATATGGCGGTTTCGTCTAATGGCAGGATCTCCGGTTCTCAGCCGAAAGATACGGGTTCAAGTCCCGTAACCGTTACTCATGGTCCCATCGAATAAATGGCCAGTTCACCGGCCTTTCAAGCCGGAAATGCCGGGTTCGAGTCCCGCTGGGATCACTGTGACTGTCGTACAATAGCCACGGGATTGCCCGAACGTAGTGAGGGAGGGTTCCCGTGGTCTCGACCGAAGGGAGAGATACCCATGCGTAGCATGGACACGGATGCGTAGCATCCGGGCATGATTTCGCCTGCGAAATCATGGTACAGGTCAGTACCTCAGATTGTGAATCTGATGATTTGGGTTCGAATCCCAGCAGCCACATTTCCATATTATGCCGTGTGTCCGGGTGGTGAGGGAGCGGTCTTGAAAACCGTTGGCCCGTTAGGGCTTGCAGGTTCGAATCCTGTGTGCAGCGTTTTTGGGTAGGTAACCCCGTAATTGGTAGCGGTGCGGTCTGTAAAACCGTTGGCTTCGGCTTCTGGAGGTTCAAGTCCTCTCCTGCCCACTTTATACCTGTATAAGCCTCAATTGGTAAGGCGGGAGATTGCTAATCTCCGAGTAACCGGATTATCCGGTGTTCTGGTTCGAATCCAGATGCAGGCGCTCATTTTTCCGAATACCGGTGGTGCCTTCCAGGCCGATAGATCCCGGTTCCAGTCGTCCACCTGACAGATGATCAGTCGGAAATCATCCTGGCTGAAAAGCACAAAAAAAGAGGACCAAAGACCGGAATTATGCAGTTAACATAACACCGATTTGATCCTCAATTTTGATATATGATCTGACACCATTTTTTTGCTTTGCTGACACCATTTTGACACCATTTTTTGGTGTCAGGCGTCAAAATACGTCATTTTACGTCAAATTTTACCTGTTGATTTCCTCCACTCTCCAGTACCCGCGAACCCGCATAAACACTGGTATTTCAAGGGTTTCATACCCCCTCTTCCGTCCAGTTGTACGGAGTTTGCTGGTACACATAATAATTCAGCCAGTTGGTATATAATGTATTGGCGTGACAGCGCCATGATCTCATAGGTTCTTTAGTCGGATCGTCATCAGGATAATAATTTACGGGAATATCCGGATTTAGTCCTCGGGCTATATCCCGGTTGTATTCCGAATCCAGAGTTAGAGTATCATATTCGGGATGTCCTGTCACAAATATATTCTTTCCGCCGTCACCTATGATTATGCAGGGGCCGCATTCATCGGAATCAGCTACTATCTCAAGATGCGGATTATTTACAATATCTTCCCGCCTGACACCGGTATAGCGTGACTGAGGGATCAGAAATGTATCATCAAAACCGCGGACAAGCTCTGTTCTTCTATGGAAGGTATTCATCCTGTAAACACCTGAAAGCTTCTTTTCCATTTCAAACTTTTGAACCCCATAACGGTAATAAAGTCCAGCCTGTGCGCCCCAGCATATATGAAATGTGGAGGTTACCGCTTTTTCCGACCAGTCCATGATATCCACCAGTTCCTGCCAGTATTCAACTTCTTCAAATTCCATTTTTTCCACAGGCGCACCGGTAATGATCAATCCATCCCATTTGTGTGAACGGACATCCTTAAACTTCCGGTAGAACTGATGAAGGTGCTCTCTGGAAGTATGCTTTGATTCATAGGATGATGTCCTTACGAAGTTGATATTTACCTGCAGCGGTGTATTTGAAAGGCTGCGAAGAAGCTCCAGTTCAGTATTCTCCTTAAGGGGCATGAGATTCAGGATCAGAATATCTATGGGACGGATATCCTGACTGTTTGAACGGTTTTCATCCATGACGAAAATATTTTCGTCTTCAAGAATTTTTTTAACAGGCAGATCGTTATTTATTCTGATAGGCATATGATACGCCCCCCTTTGTTTATTTATTACATGGTATTCGTACTATTTACTCAGGGTGACAGACACTTCATTTTCATGATGTCTGCAGTCCCGGTATTCTACCCTCTGTATAATCTTCCTCGGTAATAATGGGTATATCCAGCTCCTTGGCTTTCTTATTCTTTCCGGAAGTTGAAGTAATGTCATTATTTATAAGTGCGGTAGTCTTGGCACTGACAGAGCCCGCCACTTTACCGCCTCGGTCTTCTATCTCTTTCTTCAGGGCGTCGCGGTTGGGGTATGTGTTAAGACTTCCGGTAATAACAAATGTCATTCCGCTGAGATCCTGAGGAAGACTGCTTTCCTCTTTGACAAATGTAAGCTCCTTGATAAGCTCTTCAAACTCTGATCTGTGATCTTCATCCCTGAAGAATGCCACATAGCTTTCGGCTATAACATCTCCTATCCCTTCTATCTCACATAACTCATCGAAGGGCGCATTCATGCATGACTCCGGATCCTGATCAAAATGCTTTACGATAAGCTTTGCGTTCGAGAGCCCCACATTTGGGATCCCCAATCCGTAGATCAGTCGTGCGAGGTCGGTCTTTCTTGATGCATCAACAGCTTTAATAAGGTTATCATATGATTTTTGACCCAGCTTATCCATTGCGATTATATCATCCCTGAACCTGTCAAGGTGATAGAGATCCTGAAGCCCGGTCAGAAATCCTTTTTCCAGAAACCTTTCCAGCGTAGCCTCGGAAATACCGTCGATATTCATCGCATTTCTTGATACGAAAAGCGAGAATCTTTTCAGATCCTTTGCAGGACATTCCTGATTCGGGCAGAAAAGCGTTTCAGTATCATTTTCATTTCTTATCTCCGTGGGTCCCCCGCAGGCGGGACATCTATCCGGAATTGAAAGCATACCCGATCTGGTAATATTCTCCGAGATCTGCGGAATGATCATGTTTGCTTTATACACGCGTATCCTGTCGCCTATACCCAGCGCAAGTTCACGCATGATGCTTATGTTATGTACGGAAGCCCTCTGGACAACGGTTCCTTCAAGCTCCACCGGTTCGAAAACGGCAACCGGATTTATCAGTCCCGTACGTGACGGACTCCATTCCACATTAAGCAGCGTGGTCTCCGCTTCTTCGTCCTGCCATTTGAATGCTATGGCATTCCTTGGGAATTTTGCGGTCCTTCCCAATGATATTCCGTACTCGATATCGTCATATGTAAGCACCAGACCGTCTGACGGAAAGTCATTGTCCGCAACCGCCTCCGAAAAAGCCTTCACTGCATCCCGAAGTGTTTCCGCCGTTACCTTTCGGTATTCCACCGTATCAAAGCCGAGGGACTTAAG
>Ga0247608_10008085_pt1 | contig 10688 bp, 10 predicted proteins | sample 176DNAGHGlowgp2_FD_193490 | JGI IMG/M metagenome (GOLD analysis project Ga0247608, IMG submission 193490) | Sheep rumen microbial communities from Palmerston North, Manawatu-Wanganui, New Zealand - 1766 DNA GHGlow gp2 | ecosystem: Host-associated > Mammals > Digestive system > Stomach > Rumen ... | reverse complement strand
TGGATATAACAAACAAGATGAGCAGAGTAAACAAGAAAAAAACTCGCAAAATGTAAGTCCACAGGAAGAAAATGTCACTTCGGATGATGTAAACCAAAACAGCATTCCCGAGGAGGAAAATGATGATAATAAAAAAACTGATGATGTTGGAGAAGAAATTTTAAATTTAAAAAATGCAAATGCTAGCGATAAAGAAATAACCGCATAAAATTATAAAGATAATTTTTATTGCAAATAAATTTTATATAATTAGATAGAATTCGATTTTTCAATGATTCTTAGAAAGAGTTCTTTATTTTTGTTGATTTTATTCGCAACAATATCTTGTAGCAGGGATAATTGTGATAGTTCAAAAGATTTAGAGTGCACAAATTTTGATATTTCGTCTGAAAATAAACCAATTGTGCTTCCTGTTTATATGGATTATCAAGCAACAACGCCAATAGATCCGCGTGTTTTGCAAGAAATGAACTACGTTGAGAGTAATGTATACGGTAACCCGAATTCAATTCATAAATTAGGGAAGGAGGCAATGAAGATGGTCGAAAAATCAAGAACACAAGTTGCTAATGTTATTGGAGCAAGAACGGATGAAATTATTTTCACAAGTGGTGCAACAGAAAGTAATAACTTAGCGCTAAAAGGTTTTGTTGAAACATATGCAAAAAAAACAGGTCGTAGACATATCATAACGTCAATGACGGAGCATGCTTGTATACAAGAAACATGTAAAAAACTCGAAAGCAATAGCGATATAGATATAACTTATTTATGTCCAAAGAGTAATGGTTTAATTGATTTAAAAGAACTAGAAGAAGCGATTACTCCGAATACTCTGATGATTTCTATCATGGGTGTAAATAATGAAATTGGTGTTATACAAGATCTTGAAGCTATTGGAAAAATAGCAAAAAAACATGGTGTTTTTTTTCACACAGATTGTGCACAAGCATTTGGAAAAATACCATTAAATGTAGATAGAATGCACATTGATATGATGTCGATATCTGGACATAAAATTTATGGGCCAAAGGGCATTGGAGCTTTATATATAAGACAACATAGTGGTGGGGCTGGTTTAATAAACGGAAAATCAGAAAAAATAAAATTAAATCCTCAGATAAATGGCGGAGGACAAGAGCATGGTATTCGTAGCGGAACGTTAGCTGTTCCTTTGATTGTAGGGTTTGGCAAAGCGAGTGAGCTTATGAAAATAGATTATAAAAAAGATGAAAAACATATTAAAAGATTAAGTGAAAAATTAAAAGCAGGATTAAGAGAAATTAGTGGTTCTAGATTAAACGGGGATGAAAAAAATAGATATGCAGGTAATCTGAATTTTAGTTTTGAAGGCGTTGACTCGTTAAATTTGGTTCAAAATCTTGGCGACAAACTGGCATTATCTACAGGATCTGCGTGCGGTGCTTCTCATTTTAACGAAGCTGTTGGTAGTTATGTAATTAAAGCGCTTGGTATTAACACTGCAAAAATTGGAGGCGCTGTTCGTATTGGTATTGGTAGATTTACGACGGACAGGGAAGTAGATTATGCCATTAAGATTATAAAAGACGAAGTTGAAAGGGAGAGAAAAGAAAAACGTTAGCAATATTTTGTAAGTAATTATCTTCATTTATTTTGTTTTGTCTTGCAAATTATTTTTGATATTTGTTATATACAATATATTGTTTATGCCAAACTTGATTCCATATGTTATAGAAAAGAGTTCACGAGGTGAAAGATCTTATGATATATATTCACGATTGCTTAAAGATAGAATTATTTTTCTTTCAACTCAATTTGAAGACAGCATGGCTTCATTGATAGTAGCTCAATTATTATTTTTAGAAAGCGAAAATCCTGATAAAGACATTTATCTTTATATAAATTCTCCTGGTGGTGTTGTAACTTCCGCAATGTCCATTTACGATACTATGCAATTTATTAAACCAGATGTTGTTACTATTTGTTTGGGACAAGCATGTTCTGCTGGTTCATTAATTTTAATGGCTGGAGCAAAAAATAAAAGATTTATTTTACCAAATGCACGTGTTATGATACACCAACCATCCGGTGGTTTTCAAGGACAGGTAACTGATATTGAAATTCATGCTCGTGAAATGCAGGAGACGAAAAAGCGTTTGAATGAAATTTACGCAAAACATACTGGCAACAGTATTGATGTAATAAAAGAAAACATGGAGCGAGATAATTTTATGTCCGCTGAACAAGCAAAGAATTTTCATTTAGTTGATCATGTTGTGTCAAGTAGAGAAGATATCGCCCAATATCTTCCAAAACAAGAAAATGATGATGACGAGAACGTTGAGTGATAAAATAGACAACTAAATACAATTTCTTTTAAATTTTTATGCTACTATTTCTTTCTTGGTTCGCTTGTTCCGTGTTTTTTGGTTCAAGTTATATATGTGCTAACTTTTTGACAAGATATTCTGTACCACTAGAGTATGCTATTTTTTATCGAATGATTGTTTCTGTAATAATATTAACGGTTATTATATTTATAAGACGTGATAGATTTTTTATAAAAAAAAATGAACTATTACCATCTATTTTGGTATCTATGAGCCAACTGAATGTTTGGCTTGGAACTTATGGTGCAAAATATTTAATTTCAGGACTTGTACCATGTGTTGCACTTTTACAGATATTTGTAGCAGAAATGTTTTCTTCATTGATTGAAAAACGAAAAATGAGAAATAATATAATTGTTAGTGGATTTCTTGGTTTGATAGGGATAATAATGCTTTGTAATCAACAATTACTTGATGCAAAAGAAACAAATGTAAAAAATACACTCATAGGAATTTTTTTCTCTTTTACATCAACTTTTGCCGCTGCTGGTGGTAATATAATATATGAAAAGAGTAAAAAGACATTATTGCAAATGCCACGTTCGACGTTTATGTTTTATAATTGTTTTTTTGCTGGAATGTTTTTATTGTTACTTGGTGTAATTATTAATCCAAATGATTTTGTTTTCGATGTTTCTACGATTGATATTAAATATTCTTTAATGATTTTGTGGTTGTCTTTAACGTCAACTATTATTGCTTTATTTGCGTTGTATTATATAATAGAAAAACAAGGAGCAGTGAAAGCTACTTATATGAATTTTATTTTGCCAATTGTATCAATGGTAATTAGCACTGTTGTTGAAGGATTTGTTTGGAATGTCACTGCTGTTTTTGGCATGATTATTTTGTTATATAGTGTTTGGCTCGGTATGGTAAAAACACAGAAGAGAAAATGATTTAAATTTAATGTTATTTAATGCTATGAAAAAAAAGATATACGTAAAGGTTCGCCCAAATTCAAAAAAAAATGAAATAAAAAAAACAGACAATGGTTATAAAATTTCTGTAACATCTGCTCCAGAAAATAATAAAGCAAATCAAGCAGTAATATATTTGTTGGCAAGTTTTTTTAAAATTTGTAAAACAAAGATAAAAATTGTTAAAGGTTTTTCTTGTAGAGAGAAAATCATAGAAATTGATTATATATTTCTACTTATTTTGGCCGAAAAATATTTTATCATCAATTCTTAAATCAATATATTTAATACTTTGTGGATCGCTTGACAACATATATTCTGTATCTAATTTATTGAATTGTTGAATAGCTTTTTCAAAATTTTGTCGCGGTAGTTTTATTGTTAAATTATTTTTTAGCGTTATATCGAAGCGGCCACTTGAGTAAAAATTAATATACGCTGTTTTATTCAACAATGAATATTTTTTTAATATTTTATGAACTTTTTGTATATCTTTTGCGCTAATTTTGCCATAAACTTTTAAAATATTATCGTTATTTATTATATTATGATATGGCAAAAGTTTATTATCTATTGATATAATGCTTTTTCTGCATTTATCATTTGTTCCGGCCACGCAATCTTCATAAAATATACCAATAATTTGTTTTTCTTTTAAATAAACAACTAATTCTTCATTTGACAATTTTTTTTGTACATATATATTTTCAATTAAGGAATTTGTTTCTATTATTGCTTCGACAACTTTTTGCATTCTGTTTCTATCTATTTTTTTATTAGAAAATTTCTTTTTTATATCGTCTATCTCGCCATCAGTCAATAATGAATTTTTGCTTGGTTCTACGCGAACGTTACTTATCTTTACGGCAAATAATTGATCAAAAGCATATTCTATTACGCTAAAAACTTTTCCAGAAGCATATATGATTTTATCTTTTTGATGATAAGAAATACATAAGATAAATATAAAAATAAAAAAAATAAAAAACATTATAAAACGACGAATGTGTTGACGTAGTTTTCTTTTAAAAATAATAAAGTTAACAACTTCAGAGTTTGTAGAAATATTAACCACTCTATTCATATAGATTTAAGCTTCGTATCTTGCACTTTTTAATAAAAAATCAATTAATTGTTCATAAGATATACCGGCGTTCATTGCGATTTCTGGGACTATCGATAAAGCTGTAAGTCCAGGATGAGTATTAACTTCAAGAGCATATATTTCTTTGTCTTCTGTTAATATGAATTCACTGCGAGAAATACAATTTAAATTAAGTGCATCATGTATGTTTTTGGCATATGAAAGTAATTTATCTTTAATATAGTTTGGTTCATCAAGTTGTTTATGAATAGCTCCATTTTCCGAATATTTTGCTTTGTAATCATAAAATTTACTTTTTGATGAATTTGGAACTACTTCTAATATTCCGATGGCTTTATTGTTTACCACAGCAACCTGAATTTCTTTTCCGTTTATTTTTTTTTGTATTAAAAAATCATTACTTGCTGTTGTAAATTCTATTTTTTCAAAGGAAAATTTACCTATATCTTGAACCAAAAATGTGTCTCGCGATGAACCATCACGAGCGGGTTTTATGAAAATTTCTTTGCAGTTTGAAATTTTACTATTTTTAAACATTTCCTTCCATGTTTCATCGTAAAGATTTTTTTTTTGAACAACAAAACCAGGTATAGTTTTAATATTAAGATTGTCGAATAAAAAATTACATGCAATTTTATTCATCCCAAACGAACTGCCAAAAACACCACTGTGAGTATATGGTATTTGCATTATGTTAAGCAAGCCTTGAAGACAGCCATCTTCACCAAATTGCCCATGCATTGCATTAAATATAACATCTACGCTTGCATCTTGAATTAATACTGAGATTTTTTTACAAAACTCAATATTTATAACTTCATGACCTAATTTTTTTAAAGTACCTCGGACTATTTCCGCGCTCAATGTTGAAATATTTCCTTCACTCGTGTTGCCACCAAAAACCAAGCCAACCCGCATGAATTTATATTCATACTTATTGAAATAAAAATCAAATTTTATTTTTTTGATCTCTTTGAATATTAATTTTTTCGTTCGAAATGTCCATATTTGGTTTGTCGTAATTTAAATTTTCACCAAGAAGACCATCCAAAATAATACGACATAAGCCGTCAACATCGGACGATTCTATTGCACCTTGTATTGATTCAGCAAAACTATTATCTTCAAGAGCAGTCGCAAGTGGTTCAATATTACTATCATCTTCAAGAATTTTAGCAGCAAATGTTTTTGCTATGAATTTTTTTGTATCCTGTTTCATAAGGTGTTGTGTAGCACGAAATTGTTTTACGGCATTTATAAAATCGTCATTACTAATAAAATTAACAACATTTGCTGCTTCGATAGTCATTACATTTTTTTGTTTGTTGCTTAAAATATTATTTTGCACTTTTTTGTCAAGTTCGTTCAATCGACTTTCTATGTTGCTTGTTTTTTTCTCTGTTTTTTTAAAATTCTTGTTTGTTTTATTGATTTCTAATTCAACGTTTTTCTGTTTGTCGTCTATTTCTGATATTTTTTTATTATTATTTTTACTTTGTTCTTGTACTGCTGTAATTTTACTTTCTTGTTCTGTAAAATTTTGTTGAGTAATTTGTTCTGCTTTGTTTTGTCTATTTATAGCGTTTTCAAGATTTTTGCCGTGTTGTAGTTGTCTTACATTAATACCGCTAGCAACTTGTTCTATTTTATTCACATTGCTTTCTACTTTATTAATTTCATCGCTCATGCTTTTTTGTTTGTTGTCTGATATTTCTCCATGTTGAGCCTGAGCACTGCACCAATGTGCAATTACGAACGAGAGCAGAACAAATGCAAAAACTACTCCTAAACAAATAGACACTTTTGTCGATATATCTGCAGTCTCAAAACTATTCCAAATAGACTCCATAGTTGTGAATACATAAAATTATATATAATTTTTTCTATAAGTAAAATTTTTTGTAAAAATTATTTAATACTTCCGCTGAGAAACGTTTATGTTAAAAAAAACAACAAAATTATTATGCCTTTGAAAATCATTCATCATAAAGAAAAAATGATAAAAAAAAATAAAGACAACTCATTGAAAGAGAGTTTGGTAAAGATGCTAGTTTTTTGCAAAAATATAGTCAATATTTTAAATGATATAATTTCAAAAGAAAATTTTGCCATGGATTTATTCAATAAAATTGAGAGCGATTATTATAATCAAAAAGATAAAAATAAAAAAGACAAAAATATTATAAACTTATTTCATTTTATCGCAGGAGACAAATTAACTCCTTTGGATGTTTTATTAAAAATAACATCTATCATGCAAAAGGTTAATATTTTAGCAAACAATTTTGGTGTTTCTTTGCTTGAAGATGATAACGAAAGTGAAGATATTTTAACAGATGAAGACATTGATATCATGGTACAGATGGTTAAAGATTTTGGCGAAAAGCAACTACGAGAAGATGTAAAAGAATGTAGAGAAAAAATTATTAATCAGAAAGAAGTTAGTAAAAATAAAGAAAATGACATAGATGTTTACGATGTGTACTACAATAATTTAGCAAACAATTAAGAGTTATAATAACTGCTGTTTTTATATTTTTTGATTAAAAATTTCACTAAGACGCCAACTATTCCAACAATTGGTAATGCAAGAATTATACCAATGAAACCAAAAAGTGGAACAGATGCAAGTACACCGAATATTATGAATAATGGATGAACGCCTAATTTATTACCTACTATTTTTGGGGTAATAAAGCTACAATCAACAATTTGCATTATTAGAAGTAAAATTATAGTAATTAGCATTTGTTTAAAGTTATAAAACTGATTGTATACAGAAAACAGAGTGATTATTGTCGCAGAATAAAAACCGATGTATGGTACAAACGATGAAAAACCGATTAATACTCCCAATACAATGAAGTGTTTCAATCCAATAAAAAACAATATTGTGGAGTAACAAACAGATAATATAACTGCTGTTATGGTTTGTCCTTCGATGTATTTAAAAACACTTTCATGTATGTTTGTAAAAAGTTCCGTTATCTCTTTTTCAATTTTTTTTGGTAACAATGAACGTATTTTTTCATATATTAGATTATGATCTTTCAACATCATAAATGTTGTAATTGGTGCTAAAACAAACAAGAAAATTATATTTACAATGTTTGCTCCATAATTAATTGCGCTGGCAACTATGTACGAAATATGCTTAGATATTAAATCATACATCTGATTAATAATTGAATTAAATTCAATATTTATATCAAATTTATTTAGTATTTTTTCAATAAAAATAGAGGCAGTTGTTAGTAGATCTTTATTATTTGTTATACTAACAACAGAACGAGATGTCTTTGTTATACTTATACTGCATAATGCATATAAGCATGAGATTATAAAAAAGTAAAATAATAACGTGATTATTCCTGATGTTAAAGATTTTGGAAAGTGAAATTTTTTTTCACATTTTTCAACAAAACTTCCAAACAGGGTTGTTGCAAAAATTGCTATATAGAATGGCAATAAAACGTGATTTATTTTATAAAAGATAAATAAAAATATAAATAGTATAGCAATCCAAAATATATATTTTTTTCTATTAAATCTATCAACAACCGATGCCGTTTTTTTTTTAAAGTTTTTTTTGTTATAAAAGTTGACCATAGTTTTAAAATTTATATTCTTTTATAGCTTTATAAACTTTTCCAGATAGTACCATTATAATAGGAACGTTTATCAGTAATATAAACATTAATATTAAATCAACAACATCCATTACGAAGAAAAAGTCATTGATAATTCCACCAATAAATGCAAATGTAAAAAACAAAATAGTCATCATATGTGCAAATTGTTTTTTGTTAAGAATGTATTGAGAACATTTCACAATATAATTAGACCAACCAATCATAACATTTGCTGTAAACATTGGTATTATGGCAACCACAACGTATGAAAATAACCAATATGTACTACCAAAAGCATATGACAGAGCCGACACACCGTCTTTCATTATTTCTGCATCATTATAAGTTCCGGTTGTTGTTAGAACAAGAGCGGTAGAAAGACATACAATCAAACCAGTTATTAATGGCGTCATCATTGATCTTAAAGCTTCCTTGAAACTATCTTTTTCAGGCGAGAGTGCGTGGACTATTCCTGATGTTCCAAGTCCTGTTTCGTGTGATAAACAACATTTTCTTGCGCATAAGCAGAAAGATCCTATAATTCCGCCAGATATACTTCTAGGATGCATTGCATCATTAAATATCAATGTAAAAACAGACCCAAGACTTTTGTAATTAAAAGCAACAACAATAATGCTTATTAATACATAAGTAATAGACAACACAGGCAAAGCTATGCTCATAAAGTTTACAACGCGTTTTGTCCCTCCGAAAATTATCCATAATGCTATTATTGTTAGAGCAATTGTTAACAACAATCTTTGGTTGTTAAAAAATGAAAAATTCTTTTCAAGAACAACAACTGCTTGGTTCATTTCATACATAGAAACACCAATTGTTCCAGCTATTGCTAACATAATTGCATACAATAAAGCTAAAACTTCACCTGTTTTTTTAAAACCGATATCAGAAAGTCCTTTTTTTATATAGTCAAAAGGCCCACCTATTGTTGACAAATCAACTTTTGCAGAACGATATGAATGAGACAAATATACTTCTGCAAATCGGAACGGCATACATAAAAAAGCTATTATTGGTAACCAGAAAATTGTACCAATACCACCGACTGCGACCATAAAGACAATACCAGCCGTTGCGTTCATGCCAGTACAACTAGCAATTGATGTTAAAAGTGTTTTTATAGGAGAAGTTGTTGTACTACTATCTTTACTAAATGTGTATTTCAACATTTTGCCAAAATGTGTGAATTGTATAAATCTTAGACGAAACATCAAATATGTATATCCAATTAACAATACAGCAATTGAAAGTGGCAAATTTATTGTGTCACCAAGGCCAAAAATTTCAAACACATTGTAAAAAACAATGTTCAATAGAAAATTAACTACTCCGATCATATCGATATGATACAAGAATAATTGAATTAAAATTAAAAGTCAATGATATATTTGTTGTTTTTTTGCTATTTTTGCTTTATATTTTAAACGCTGTTCGGTTTATTATTTTTGACTTGACATTTAAAATGAATGATAGTCGAAGTATAAATGTATTTATGCCTGGGTTAAATTCTGAAATTTTGTCGATTATCGACGCATTGTCAGTTGAAAAGAGTATTTCTAAAAATGTAATTGTTAGTGCAATTGAAGATGCTTTTACAAAAATAGCAACAAATTATTATGGCAATACAGAAGTGGTATCTAAAATGGATTTGAAGAGTGGCGAAATATCTTTTTTTCAAAAAAAAATAGTAAAACCAAAAGCAAATACAAGCTTTGAAATATCTATAATTGAAGCAAAGAAGTTTGATCCAAAAGCAGAAGAAGATAGTGTTGTCTTTGTGTCATTACCTCAATTACCACTACAACATTTACCAGCTCAAATGATGAGGAATAGCATTATTGATAAAATTCATTCTGCTGAAAAACAACTTGAATACGATGAATACAAGAAGCGCGAAGGTGAAATTGTTACTGGAATTGTAAAAAAAACATCAAATATTAGCACAATAGTTAGCTTAGGTGGCAGGACTGAAGCAATTTTATTTCGTGAAGGTTTGATAAAAACAGATAACTATAAGTCTGGCGATAAAATAAAGGCATATATAAAAGAAGTCAAAAGAAGCGATCGTGATTGTCAAATTATTTTATCAAGAACTGATAATAATTTTTTGGCAATGCTTATAGCGGAGAGTGTGGTTGAGGTTCAAGACGGAATGATTGACATTAAAGCAATTTCACGTTCATGTGGTTTTAAGGCAAAAGTTGCGGTTACATCTGGCGATAGCAGACTTGATGCTGTTGGTGCTTGTATAGGAGCAAGAGGTTCAAGAATTAAGCCAATTGTAGATGAATTGAGAGGCGAAAAGGTAGATATTATTTATTATGATCGTGATATTGTGAATTTTGCAAAAAACGCAATAATACCGGCAAAGGCAGTAGATGGAGTTTATAACGAAAGCGAAAATTCAGTAGAACTTACTATACCAGATGACCAGTTAAAATTGGCAATAGGTAAAGCAGGTATTAATGTTCGTCTTGCATCTCAAGTTGTTGGTTGTAATATTTCTGTTATAGCAGAAAGTGAAAAGAAGAAGGCAAATCAAGAAAAATTTACTTCGGATATTGAAAACATGAGTTCTGCTTTAGGAATAGAAACTGCTGTTGCTCAGTTTTTGGTTTCTTCAAATATACGTACTCCT
>Ga0247608_10008084_pt1 | contig 10688 bp, 18 predicted proteins | sample 176DNAGHGlowgp2_FD_193490 | JGI IMG/M metagenome (GOLD analysis project Ga0247608, IMG submission 193490) | Sheep rumen microbial communities from Palmerston North, Manawatu-Wanganui, New Zealand - 1766 DNA GHGlow gp2 | ecosystem: Host-associated > Mammals > Digestive system > Stomach > Rumen ... | reverse complement strand
AGAATCTTGTCAACTCTATCAGGATCACCAAATGCTACATCTCCAAGATGAAATACAATACCATCTTCTGGAACTTTTTCATTCCAACGACGAATCAGTTCAGCATCATTCTCTTCTACATCTTTGAATGGACGCTTACAATATTTGATAATATTCTCGTGAGAAAAGTGCGTGTCTGAAGTAAAATAAAACTTTTCTGCTTCTTTCTCTGTATAAATAAATTGCTTATTTTTCATTATTCCATTAATTTATTATTTATATCTTGTGATTCTAAATATTGATGTAATTCAAATCCTGCATTTGCAAATTTATCCATTAATTCAAGTAATTTGTCTGGACACCAACCAACAGCAACATCTTGTAGCCATTTCATTTTTGTGAAATCAATACCAAAACGTGAATATCTTTCAATTTCACCCCAATTAATATAATTATCTTCTTTTTGACATTCTATTAAATCTTTTTCTTTATATGTAGCCATTAGAAAAAGACATATAATTTCAAATTTTGTAAGTTTAGTTTGATCTATAAATTCGTTCATACATTATTTATGTAAATTATCATTAAATATTTTTATAGTCTGATTATATACATTTATAATCTTATCATATTCTTCCTTTGTAATTTCACTAAATTTCTTTACGTTTTCAGATTTTCCATAATACTCTTCTTCATAAGGATTCGCAAACCAATATCTATTTACATTACGACGTTCAAATGAAACATTTTTAGTTTCCCAATCAATACTATATGTATCATATAAATCATCATATTTTATTTTTGGCTCATGATTAACATATAATACCATTGTAAATCGTTGATTATGAACAATCTTTATATACTTACCTACAAGATTTTTATACCACTCTTTACATTTGTTTAACCTTTCTTCTTCGGCATTAATACGTTGATTATCTTCATCACGAAGTTTATTAATAGCAGAATCAATATCATTAACTCCACTAAGCTTCAAGTTTTGCAAAAATGAAATTATAGCATTATTACTTGTCATACAATATTATTTATTTAATACAATAAAATATAGAACTTTTTAATATAATTAAAAATCTGTGACTATTATTCATCTTCTTTAATCACTATACGTTTTTCTGTAATTTTATTTACTAATAAATTTTCATCATCAATTAATTTATCTTGATACTCATACATTTCTTTAGCAGTTTTAAAATTAAATAATTCAGACATTTGTTGTTGTGTTAGTTTTGCATTATCTTTTGGTTGATAATATATGCGGCCAGGTCCATTATATTTAATTTCAATAGGTTTATGACAATGTATAATTATTACTCTATCAGCTGGGTTTTCATCCCAGTCCCAAGCAATCATCCAATGACAAAATTTTCCATTATAATATTCTATTTTATTATCTTTACTAACCCTATATTTTGATTTCATATGTGGATATATAAATTCGTAATAAATATGATATATTATAAAACCACCTCCACCCAAAATTAAAAGTGATAATATTAGTAAACCTATTAATTCATTCCACATAGTTATTGCTGATATTTACTTTTATCCAATTCTTCATTAATGTCAAAATCTTTAGGAAGATACTTATCCACAACAGCAGCCATATCTATTAAATATTTAATAGAATGTTCCATTGTATTTGCTATATTTTGACTATTATTTAATATGTAGTTTATAATTTTCATTCTTTTTTCATAATCTTCTTCTTTACTTAAATTAACAAATAAAGATTTCATATTATGAAAAGAACCCACCATGTTTCTTACTCTTTCTTGAATAGTTTCTGCCATTTAATCTTCAATATAATTCATTTCTTTAAGCATATCATACAATTTTCTCATATCACAACGCCAGCATGCGTCATCAGTACCTGAACTATAATAATCTGGTACATGCCATTCTATCATTTCAACACAATGATTTTTAATTTTCTTATATTGAAGAAATGATATATTTGGACATATTTTTTCAAGGAAATCATCAAGTTCTACAAACTCTTTAGGTTCCTCACCAGCAACATTTCCATGGCCACCCCAACAGTTTCCCCATTCACCGCCGAGTGACCAATCTTCGGAATACATATACCTTCCTTGTTCATCATTTCCATGCCCATATTTGTTATCACAAGCAGGCTCAAATATTTGTTCGTAATTCGTTGTCATCATTACTTCATGTTGTATTATTGGTTTAACATTAAAAGTTATATCTTTATCTGGATATTCGAGATTTATAAGATTTGTAATATAATCATATATATGTTTCAAATCTATTTTTTTATAAGGTGTATTTTTTATTGTTACACTTGCTTTAATATCTCTATTTCTAGCATTATCATTATGTATACATGCATCTCTATTTTCATTCCACTGATGAATAATTATATTCATATGATAATCAATAGAACCTAAGCCATGTCCACTATTTGTTTCGACATAACTCATAAATGCATTTATAAAATCACATACATTATCATTAGAAAATATAGGACCATCTATACATATATCTAATTCATCATAATGTAATTCTCTTAGATAATTTATAAATTCTTCATTTAATGCCTTAATAATCCATGCACTTTGATTTATATACTTATCTAAATTTACTATCATACGTCCAGTATGATTAGACATATAAGATGTTGGATAATTATGAGTTGCCCAGTAAGTTTTACCACTCCCAGGCAACCCAACTAATATATGCAAATTAAATATTTGTTTATCGATTTTTTGCTTCATTTTCTTCTTCTATTTCTTTAGCCAAATTAAAATCTTGCATATACCATACAAGTGCTTCTATTAGCATTTCATCATCAAACATATCCAGCCATGTCATCTTATTCCAATTATTTAGCTGTGACTTGTTTCTAAAATATGAAGGGACGTTTTTCTGAAGATAATTAATACATTGTCTTTTTGAGAAGAATCTTGTAACAAATCCATCAAAGCACCCTTCATCAGATAGTGACATCAATATACGTCGTGCCACATTTTTGGCAATCTGCATTTTCTTATCCTTATTCATACTTTATTTAATATTTTTGTTATTGACTATTATAAATATAATATAGAAATTGATAGTTATGTTTCAAACTATTAATTTATGAATATTATCTAATTTATATTATTTAACAGGTAAATTCTCATAAAGAAGTGTAATGTGATTCTTTTTAATGCCGGGAGGAGTAATTCCCCGTTCTTGACATTTATGTTCAAATCTATATGTATTAAATGGATGTGTAATTAGATGATATCCAGTTCTTGTCGGTATATAACATATAATAGGATTATCATATTCTGATTCACAAAAATTATTGATAATATCCATAATAGATGACATATTAACAATATCTTCTTTGTCAATATCAACTACCCATCGTTTTTCTTCACCTGATAATGAACCATTTACTGAATCACAAAATCTCCATGGTTTCTTATATTCTTCAAGAGTAACCATTTCAGCATATTTTAACAGTGTCTTTTTAGATAATTCAAGTTTTGATTTAGCATTAACACTAATGTATGCTCGTAAACCAAACATATCGCAACACTGTTTAATCTCATCTATATATCTATCAAACAATTCAATTGAATCAATATAATATGATTTGAATGTATAATTTGCTGCAGCTAATGTTGGGTGATCCTTGCCACGACGAATTAACTGAACATCAAAATATAAATCATTTCTATATTGTTGGTTTTCAGGTATACCGAGATCTCTCATGTATCCTCTCATTACTTCTATGTTATCAACCATAAATATTTACTTTATTGTTTGTAATTAACATTTCTCCACATCCAAAACAACGAGTGTATGATGAATCATATAGAATGCAAAATTGCCCAGGTGCAGCAGTTACAGGAGTATCTGAAACAATCTTAACACCAGTATCAGATCCATAGAACATCATCTTTCCAGAATATATCTCTGGTGAATGACGAACCTTAAACTTAACTGGACAAATAAAATGATTATCTCCCTCAACATATGTACGAGTAAGATATGCATTAATCATATTATTTGTTAACCAATTTACATCATCAACATAAAACTCCGATGTCTTAGTTTCATCATATGAACTAGAAACAAAAACAATATTCTTATTTACATTCTTACCAACAACATACCAAGGTCCTCCGGATAAACCTAATCCTTTACGTTGTCCAACAGTATGAAACCAATGTCCATAATGCTGTCCTAATGTTATACCTGTATTAATATCTATAATAGGACCAATTTCCTTCCCAAGATACTGTTCAATATAATCATTATAATTGATCTTTCCCAAAAAACAAATACCTTGTGAATCCTTACGCTTTGCATTAATAAGATGATTCTCTTCAGCGATTTTACGAACTTCATCCTTCATTAGATTACCAATAGGAAATATTAGTCTACCAACCGGAATCTTCTTAGTGTTAATATTTGCTATAAAATCAACTTGGTCCTTAATTGGATCTTTAGCAGGAGCAATCCAATTTTCGATTTCTCCACCCCATGTACGTCTACGATAAATTGTTGCATAATGTCCTGTTGCAATAAAATCATAATTCTTTCCAACTTTATCATAGAATGTTCCGAACTTAATAATTGTATTACACATAACATCTGGATTAGGTGTAAACCCACGACTAACCTTATCCATTGTATACTTTACAACATTATCCCAGTACTCTTGATGCAAATCAATAATACTAAACTTACAGTCATACTTCTTGGTTACAGCTTTACACATTTCTACATCTTCATCAGATGTACAACTATATGTATCGTCCTTATCAGGACCAATATGAATATAATAACAATCTGGCTTATAACCTTCACTGCAAAGCACATGTAATGAAACAGATGAATCTACTCCACCAGAAAGAAGCAGTGCAATTTTAATTTTATTCTTATCTATCATGTCTTTTATTTAATAAATCTTCAATGTAAACTAATCCTTCTCTACGACGAGCTTTTAACCATTCAAATATATTTTTTGGTCTTTCCCATATACTTGAAATTTCCTGAGCTGCTTGTTTATATCCAGCCTCATAAGCATTTTGAATATCAAGCATTGTAAATCCTTCGTATGGAGAATACCACGCTTCTTTGTATTTTATATATTTTTTAAATTTTTCATCAATTTTCCTCATATAATAACTTTTAATATTTAAATGAAGAAATAATTTTTCATTGTTGCCCGAAGTGAATTAATATCATCTTCAGTCAAACGTGACTTATTTCCATAAATATAACCCTCAAGCCAAAATGCTGCAATTTGAAGTGCTAATGTGTTCTTTTCTCCCTTAAGAGAATTTACACCAAAATCTACAGCCTTATCAATAATATCTAAAACGTCAAATTCACTTAAGTTATACATATTAATCTGCTAAATTAAAGTCAATATAATTACCTTCCTTACGAATAAGCTCCTTAATACGAGGCATAAAATCTCCTCTTTTGTAAACTAACTTGGCATTGAAAACTGCAGTGTCCAAATCATCATAAACATTGCAATTGTTAATATCGCGAGTAAAATCAGAAGCAGCAAAAGCAACAGCATATCCTCTTTCACCAAGCTTGAGACCGAACTCATTTGCTTCATCAATACATTCCAACTCGATTAAATACTGAATTTTGAAATTATTCATAATCATCAATTTTATTAATTACAAATATAATATAGCAATTAAATTAAAAAATTAAATATTATATGAAATTTAATTTCTCTCAGTCATAATAAATCTGAAGTGTGGAATCATTTTCTCAGAGAACTGAGCTGCGAGAACTGAGCGGCAGTACAACTTTTTCTCTCCGTCAGTAATTGTCATCTCGAAGAATTTGGGGTCATTCTTGACATTTGAAACAGTAATCTTCTCGATAATGAACTTCTTGTCAAGCAGTCGGTCAGCAAGTCCGCGGACATTGTATTCAAACTGTTTTGTTGCCTCTTCAACAGTATATTTCTGGAACTCTTCAACAGTAGGATACATTCGGAGGATTCCCTTCAAACGACCAATTTTATTGTCAACCTTTTCCTTCTCTGACCAAATTGACCATGTTGCATTGTAACCTTTCTTCTCCTTTCGAGCGGCATCATATCTGGCTTCAATTGCAAGTCTCTGATTCTTAAGAGCCTCAATATCGGTAGGAATCCTTTCGTAACGCTTTCCAGCAGCCTCGTGAACCTTTTCCAAGTAACGAACCTTAAAATCAGCAAGCTCAGAAGAAAGCTTTGAAACAAGCTCCTCAATATTGTTTTCAAGTTCAGCCTCAGTAGCTTTCTGGTCATCAGTCTTGGTAGCTTCATTCAGCCAAGCAGTAATCTTGTCAAACATATTACAAGCATATTTACCAGCAATTGAATTACCACCGCGCTTTGCACGAGATTCATAATCTGCCTGAAGCATCTTAACAAATGCAATAGGCTCACCGTCAAGATACTGACTCAACTTAGTAACCTTAGGATCCAAACGGAACCAGTCTCTCATATCATCAATATCAAACTCAGTCTGAGTTGAACGAATCTCCTTAAGAATAGAATTAATCTTATCCTGAATATCCTTACCCTTAGCAACAGTACCGTACTTAATGCTAAGATTCTTACGATCATAACCAGCCTCTTGGTAATCTCTACGAAGTTCGTCTTTTGTAAACTGTGTCATATTTAATATTAGTTGATTTACAATATTAATATAGTAAAATATAAATAATATTCAAAAAACAAACATAAATTATATTGATTATTTTTAATTATATAAATTTATAAAAAAATAATTTATAATAATATGAAATATCTTAAAAATTTAAATAATCATAATGATTATACTACATTTATAGGAGGTGCAGATTTTGCTGAAATACAATTAGAAAATGCAGTAGTTAGTTATTGCAGAACAGAAAATCATGTGCATTATAATCCAATTGTTGACCCTTATGCAGGACATGAGTATGTTGAGATTGGTGGTCTTAAGTGGGCAACGATGAACATTGGTGCAAACAGTGTCACTGACACAGGTCTTTATTTCCAATGGGGTGACACTCAAGGTTACATGGCTTCTCAAGTAGGCAGTGGCGAAGGACAGAAATACTTTGGTTGGGCAGACTATAAGTACGGTAATGGTACAAGCTCACCAGGTGCTACAGGAATGACCAAGTATAATGCCACCGATGGCTTAACAACACTTGAGGCTGTTGATGATGCTGCTGTTGCTAATTGGGGTGGCAGTTGGCGTATGCCAACAACTGCTGAATTCAAAGCTCTTGGTGCTGCCGTAAACACTGCATGGACTCAAGTTAACAATGTATATGGTATATTATGCACAGATAAAACAGATAGTTCCAAGACATTATTCTTCCCTGCTGCTGGCAACTGTTTCAATGGCAGTGTCAAAGACGTAGGCAATAGCGGTCGCTATTGGTCTAGTTCTCTTTACACTGATAATAGGCAGGGCGCCTACAACTTGAACGTTAGCAGTTACAGTGCTTACTGGGATTACAACACCAGCCGCTGCTTCGGCTTCGCAGTTCGCCCTGTAGCTGATTAAATACGAAATAAATATTATATTAAAATATGGGAAACATAACCAAAATGTTTCCCATATTATTAATTTAATACGATATGTTTTGGTTCATATTTTCCTGATAGAGGATTACCAAATATAGACGAAAATTGCTTCCATTGAACTTTATTTCTATCTCTCAGTATGCTTATTATAACATCAGCTATTCGTTTATCTGTTGTATAATATCCTTTTTTATAATTAACATAAGCTTCAGATATATAAGTATTTCCGTCACATATTCTTATAGGATTTATTCTACTATCTTGATTAAAGTTAAATTCAACTTCATATTTATTCTTTACTTTATAAGATTCTTTAAGTTCTGAATGAAAATGATAAATATTATATTCAATAACTATTAATTCTGATAAATTAATTTCATATATTTTATCACCATTTTGTAAATCTAAAAATGTTTTATATGGAGTTGAATAATCAGTTTCTTCAACTTGTGACCAATCTACAAATGCCATATTATTCAATATATTTTTTTACATAATCAATATCAACAACCAATTCTTTCATATCCGACGATGGACCTTCAAACATTGCTTTATTCATAACATTTTCCATTGTTCCACGAAGCCCACGAGCACCTAATTTATATTCAATTGTCTTATCAACAATATATTCTAATGCTTCATCAGTAAATGTTAGTTTAATATTGTCAAGTTCAAATAATCTTTGATATTGTTTAATCAATGCATTCTTTGGTTCTTTAAGAATACGAATTAATGAATCCCTGTCAAGTTCATCAGTATATGTAATAACTGGAAGACGACCAATAATTTCAGGAATAAGACCAAACTTCTTTATATCAATAGGATTCAATTTTGACATAAACTCTTCATCAGCCTTCTTAACACCAGGATCCACATTATATCCAATAACTGATTTATTGCATCTATTTTTAATAATTTTATCTAAACCTACAAATGCACCACCACATATAAAAAGAATATTCTTTGTATTAATTTTTACAAGTGGTGTATCAGGGTGTTTACGTCCACCCTTTGGCGGAATAGATACAATACTACCTTCAAGTAATTTAAGCAATGCTTGCTGAACACCTTCTCCCGATACATCTCGAGATATTGATGCACTATCACCCTTACGAGCAATCTTATCTATTTCATCAAGAAAAACAATACCACGTTCAGTTTTCTCAACATCATAATCAGCTGCTTGATATAAATTAACAAGTAATGATTCTACATCTTCACCAACATATCCTGACTCTGTCAATACTGTTGAGTCACCAATTGTAAATGGGACATTAAGAAGCTTTGCAACAGTCTTAGCAATCAATGTTTTTCCACTTCCCGTTGGTCCACATAATAATATATTACTCTTTTCAATTTCTACATCATTAACAACTGGTGTTGAAATTCTTTTATAGTGATTATATACTGCAACTGCAACACGCTCTTTAACACGATCCTGCCCAATTACATATTGATCTAGAAATTCTTTTATTTCTTTCGGTTTAGGAATACCTGTCATCAAATTTTCATTAACTGTTTCTTTGCGTTCCTCAAGCACATTATTTGCATGCGTTACACAATCTGAACAAATAAACCCAAAGTTGCCTTTGAGTAACAAAGGCACTTTACTTTCGGGTCTACCACAGCAAAAACAAATATTTTCTTTATTTTCAGCCATTATAATTATTAATCTAATTCATAAACAACATCAATCTTCTTCTTACCGGAATCCCAGCTGTCCCAATACTCACCATCCTTAATAGTTACCTGATGAGAACGAACATGAAGAATATATGTTCCATAAGGATGAGTCATTGCAAACTCATTAACAGTAATTCTATCCTTAGACTTAACAGTCTTCTTATTATATGTTTCACTAACCTTGCATCCGAAATGCTCCTTCAATACCTTATCTGCAACATACTGAATCATGCTTGAATTCTTCTTAGCAATTTCCGATGCAATATCGAATGCTTCCTCCCATGTAATATTAAATGCAGCACAATATGAACGCAATGTGCAGTCACCAATATTCTTCTTCCCAGGATTAGGGTTATACTCCTTCCAACGATTATCACCACTCATTAGTTTTACAAAGGTCAGACCCTGTGATTTTGCATAATCAACAACATTACCAAAATCATCAAAATGCGCTTCAGGTTGTCCATCCTCGAAATAAATAGTTGACTTCAAATCTCGAATAACAACCGTTGCAACATTCTTAAGCTGATTATTTACCAATGAATAACTTGCATTCTCAGCAACATCAATTGCCGAATTAACATGAAATGTAGTTTCCTGATTCATATTTTATTGTTTATTTTAAATTATTAAATATAATATAAATATAGTTGGAATTCGTAAAAAATTATAATTTTAGAGAAATATATAAGAAAATATTTGGAAAAAAAATACATTTCATTTCTGATTGTGAATTTTTTCCAAATTTTAATGTTATAGTTAATATTAAGGATATTTATATAAAAGGAAATGAAATCATATTCAAAGGAAAAACAAAAAACAATAAGGAATTGCTAATTGGTTCAAATATGCGTAATCTCCAGTTTGAAATAGTTTAACCAAATATTTTATTGACTTCTTCCAATGTCATTTCTTCAATAATGATATCATGTCCAGACCAATCATAATGTTTATCTTCATGTTGCTTTAAGTAATATAAGCAATCAATTAATGAATATTTTCCAACTGCTTCAGTATCATCTTCAGCACCTATGCATATATCTACTTCTTCTCCTTTTTCGTTGAACATTTTATATACGCAAGTATCGCTTACACTTTCAACTGCACAATATATAATAAAATCTTCACGAAAATATCCACATTCACTTATATATTTTGTTTTATATCCACCTGTTTTAAATGCCATAATTAAAGTTTATCTTTATTAAAATCTTTTGGGTTTTTTCTTACTCTATCTTTCCAGTAATTTAAACAACTCATAAATGAGTCTTCATATTCTTGTTTTACTGCTGCATACATTGCAACAACATTTGCAATAACAGTTAATAATTCATTTGATACGACTTGTCCATCAGGAAGCTTTCGGTTACCAGCACATTCTTTATCAAACAGACGAATAAGTTTATCAACACGTTTTTCTGGATCATCTGTTTCACAAGAATGTAATAAACAAGTT
>Ga0247608_10008081_pt1 | contig 10689 bp, 10 predicted proteins | sample 176DNAGHGlowgp2_FD_193490 | JGI IMG/M metagenome (GOLD analysis project Ga0247608, IMG submission 193490) | Sheep rumen microbial communities from Palmerston North, Manawatu-Wanganui, New Zealand - 1766 DNA GHGlow gp2 | ecosystem: Host-associated > Mammals > Digestive system > Stomach > Rumen ... | reverse complement strand
TTTGAAACCTTAAAAAAATAACTTTTCAAGGAAATATTAGAAAAAGTTAAAATTTTAACATTTCAAGGGCTAGCAAAAGACCACTCGAAAGTGACAATAACGATAGATACTTACCAATAAATTTGGTGATATCACAATCTTTTATTATATTTGCACTCGATTTTAATTAAATAAAGATGAGTGAAAGACCTCTAAACCGACTCAAGGTGGTTCTGGTGGAGAACCAGAAAACAAGCAAGTGGCTGGCAGAACAGTTGGGCGTCTCTGCCGTGACAGTCAGCAAGTGGTGTACCAATATGCACCAGCCCGATTTACAGACATTGGCTAAAATAGCAGAATTGATAGGGTGTGAGAAACGAGAGCTAATCACTGAATAGAAATGTCTCAATGAGAAAGAAAGAATATACGGTCATTGATCTCTTTGCAGGAGCAGGAGGTTTGTCGCTCGGCTTATATCAATCTGGGTGGCACGGATTGTTTGCCATTGAAAAGAATGCTTTTGCCTTTGAAACGCTGAAACATAATCTGATAGAAAATAAAAAACACTTCGATTGGCCAAAGTGGTTGCCACAAGCCAACCACGACATCAATGAGATTTTGAAGAACTATTCAAAACAGCTTGAAGCCTTACAAGGTAAGGTGGATTTGGTTGCGGGAGGACCACCGTGTCAGGGCTTTTCGATGGCAGGCAAACGAGTGAAGGATGACGTTCGCAACCAATTGGTGTTTTCGTATATAAAGTTTATCAAGCTTGTGCAGCCAAAGATGATTCTCTTTGAAAATGTCAAAGGTTTTACTTATGCATTTAACAAGAAGAAGAAAGAGGGTGTGGAGCCTTATTCGCAGATAGTTATTAAAGCACTAGAAGGACTGGGATATGCAGTCAAGCCTCATGTGATTGATTTCTCAGAGTATGGCGTTCCTCAGCGCCGTAAGCGTTTCATACTTGTTGGCGTTAAGGACAATCTTTGCTCGCCAGATAATTTTGAGCATTTATTAAAAAAGAATCGTGATGCTTTTTTAGCAGAACGGGGGCTTAGCCATACTATCACTTTACAAGAAGCTATATCAGATTTGCTTCGTAGCAATGGAGAATTGCCGACCCCAGACCGTAAAGGATTTAACTCAGGTAAATATGGCAAGCGCAAATTGACTCCGTATGAGAAATTAATGCGTGGGGACTATCCTGAGACACACGATGTTCCTAATAGCCATAGTTTTGCACATCATACAACAGACAAGCTGAATTGTTATAAACGTCTATTGGCTGAATATCCAGAACGAGGTAAACGTATTGACGGCAAAGCCCGTGAGGGATGGGGGATTAATCAACGGGGCATAACAGTTTTAGACCCAAACACAGTTTCGCCAACTATTACTGGACAGCCAGATGATTATCTGCATTATGCAGAACCAAGGATTATGACAGTTCGAGAATGTGCTCGTATACAGTCTTTCCCTGATTGGTATGAGATACAAAAGAAATATACTACAGGTGGGCAGATGCGAAAGATAGAAGTACCACGCTATTCTCAGGTTGGGAATGCTATTCCACCTTTATTTGCAGAGCAGGCAGGAAATGTATTAAAACAGATGTTGCAGTATGAAAGATAATTTGCAATTTCGTGTCAGTGCAGAATTGAAAAACATTCTTGGTCGGGATTTGATTACAAGTCCTGACATTGCCATATTGGAGTTGGTCAAGAACTCGTATGATGCACATGCTTCCAAAGTTGAAATCACTTTTGACGATGATTACTTGTCAATAGCAGATAACGGCAAAGGCATGTCAAAACAGGACTTGATTGACAAATGGCTGTTTGTGGCCTATTCTGCCAAAAGTGATGGAACAGAAGATCTTTCATATCGGAGTAAATTCAAACGTCATTATGCTGGTGCAAAAGGTATCGGGCGAATGTCATGTGATCGATTGGCACGCAATTTACTGTTGAAAACCCGTAGTGCAGAAAACAAAACTGAAATTCTTGATGTTGATTGGCAGATTTTCGAAATAAATAAGAAAGTTGAATTTGATACTATTGATATCCCGCATGATACGATAGATGACATCCCCGAATTTCCTGATGCATCAACAACGGGAACTATTTTACAGTTTAGGGGGCTTCATGATAATTGGTCGCGTGGAGACATAAAGCGACTAAGGAAGTCTTTGGAGAAAATGATTAATCCATTTTCTGGAACTGATGACGATTTTCAGATTGTGATTACCGCTCCAAAGATGAAAGAAGATGATGCTAAGGCAGAATCACAGCATGACGTTGTCAATGGCATTATAGAAAACTCTATTGCAGACGTTCTGAAGCTTAAAACAACTCAAATTGAGAGTCGTATTGAGAATGGAGTGATTCATACATTCCTAACTGACCGTGGTATTCACATGTATGAGATAGAAGAGCCTAACACAAAATATACAGAATTATCTTCTGCTTCTGTAAGCTTGTTTTTCTTAAATCGAGCAGCCAAATACAATTTTACTTCAAAGATGGGAGTTGAGCCTGTCAGTTATGGCAATGTTTTCCTTTTTAGGAATGGATTCCGAATTTTACCATATGGTGAATGGAACGATGATAGTTGGGGACTGAACCAACGTCAGCAACAGGGTTATAACCGTTTCCTCGGAACTCGTGACTTGTTTGGTCGTGTTGATGTTGAAACAGACAATGCTGATTTAATCAAGGAGGTTTCAAGTCGTGACGGTGGATTGATAAAAACAGCAGCTTCGAAACAACTAATGAATTATTTCACCCTTATACACCGGCGGCTAGAACGATATGTGGTTGGTGTTTTATGGGGGGAAGGGTTCCTTAGAAAAGATTATTTTGTCAATCAGAGTTCTGCGCTAAAGGCGAGAGAACAACTTCAGGAGGTTGACAAAGACTCCGACACGGCCAAACACTTATATTCCAATATCGGTAGTAAGGTAGATTTTCTTCAACTCATAAAAACGCTTGTCAACGACAAGTCCATCAATGTAATCCAATACAATGAGGACTTAGCAAATATTGTTGCTGACCCAACTGACACAGAGGTGATTCAAGCACAGATGCTTGATGATGTCCGTAAACTTGCAGAAAAAACCAATGACACATTCTTAATGAACAAAATCCATGAGTTTGAGAAATACATGGATGATTTGCAACGTCAGAAAAAAGAAGCTGAGCGCAAAGAGGCAGAGGCAACAGAAAAAGCTGAAGAAGAAAAAAAGAAAAGGGAACGTGCTGAACGTGAACGTGATGCCCAGATACAGAAAAACAAGTATTTAGCAGCGACAAGGAATACTACAAAAGAAGTGCAAGACTTGATGCATGTTATTTTGATTTCTTCAAATGATGCATTAGGTGTTATCTCAACGGCTAAAAGTCAATTAATTAATAATGATATAAATGATTTAAGGGCATCTTTGGATGAGTTTGAATACCACATAACCAAAATCAATAAATTGTCAAAGCTGATTACGAAAGCTGACTTGGCTTTATTGGCACAAACGGGTTTGGTGGATATTCAGGCTTTCATGGAGGAGTATCTTGCTAATTTCAAAAAATCATTTAAAGTTCAGTATCATTCAACACTTACAGAGTCGTTGGAGAAAAAGATTTCCATACTGGATTTGTCTATTGTGTTGGACAATCTTAAAAGTAATTCTGAGAAGGCTGGCGCAACTGAATTAAGATTGGATTTCTCTCGGAATGGCCGTACTTATATTGTCGATTTCACAGATAATGGTGTTGGGGTAGACTTGAATGAATTTACTCCTGAAAATATATTTGAAGAGGGGGTTACAAATCGCAGAGGAGGTTCTGGTATAGGATTGAGTACCATCAAGGAGCGCATGAGAGAGAATCTGAATGGTGATATCACATTTCTCGGCAATGGTTTACATTTTAAAACCGGAGCAACCTTCCGTTTAACATTTGAATAATGATTATGAAACAGAAAAGATGTATATTGGTGATTGATGACAAATCACAAAGTGCAGTGATTAATGGCATAAGGTCGAAACTTTCAAAAGATTTCGATTTGGACTTTATTGCTATTCGTACAGGTGCAGCAGAGTTTAAGAAAGATGATTCTGAAGATTTGGACATAGTAAAATTGAAAACGGAAATTGAGTCCAGGATTAAAGGAAAACATCTTGATATAGCCTTATCCGATTTTGATTTGGAATGCCCCTATTTCACGGGGTTAGATGCCGTTCACATGGTACATGACATCCGCAACAATGTCAGTTTCTTTGTTTATTCTGGTAATTGGAATAAGGTTATTGCGTCTGTTGTTGGCCGAGAATACCAAAAAGCCTCGATAGAAGAACTTGTTGGGGGTGTCAATAAATTAATAAAAGCTCAGATTATTGATTGTATTGAGAGAGCGGATTATCAGGAGATATTAATCGATTATTTAAAAAAAGACAAAGGTAATTCCGTCGAACATCGACTAGCATCATTATTGCGGGCAAATGGCGAAATGAAATTTGAATCTTGTTTCCCAGAGTTCAAGGGGATGACGTTCAATGAAATTGCTGAAATGATAGATAGTCATTCGGATGCCCGATCTGACGAGTGGATAGAGGCTGTACTAGCCCAAACAATAGCGTATCTTGTAAAAGTGAACAATGGGTAAGACTGTTTGTATATATCCGCAAGATGCTACAACGGACTTTCTTCGTCCGCTGTGCAACCATGTTAGTGCTACTTTTGGTGCTGTAGAAGTTGGATATGACACCTCTGGTGACGATGATCCGATGGAAATCATTTTTGATGAGATCAAAGATGCTGAGACCGTTTTCTTTCTTGGTCATGGAATGAGTACATGTCTTTATGCAAGTATTTTAGACAATGTGGAATTATTCAATAAAGAGAATATATCCTTATTGGAAGGCAAACGGTTGTTCTTGTTAGCATGTAACTCAAATCAGTTTATTGATAAGTTCAAACTAAACGATGCAATTGGTTTTGGCTTCTTGCCAACAAGCAAAGAAGACATTGAGAGAACAAAGCAATACCACAAACTAGATATTTCAATGACTGGAATTCTTGATGTGGAATGTTTTAAGACCGCTCTTGTTCAATGCCTCACAAATACGCTTTCAGAAGAAACAATAAACGATTTTTATATATTGAAAGAACGATTGTTGTTCAACACGAGTAAAGAAATCGTAGATTGTCTTGTAAATAAGAAATCTACTAAATATAGAATTGTTGCGGATGAGTTGTATTATCTGTATAAAGACATGGTTGTAAGATAAAATAATGACTAAGAAGAAATATAAGGGAATAGATCTGTTTTGTGGAATAGGCGGTTTCCGTCTTGCAATGGAAGACAATAATGTAATGTGTGTGTTCTCATCTGATAATGATAAGTTCGCACAAGAAACTTATCAAGCAAATTTTGGTGAAATTCCAGAAGGTGACATAAAGAAAATTGACGCCAAAGACATTCCTCCATTTGATATACTTGCGGCTGGATTTCCATGCCAACCATTCAGTTATGCAGGTGAAAAACAAGGATTCAACGATGAGATTAGAGGAACATTGTTCTTTGATATTTGCAGAATCCTTGAGTATCATAAGCCGCCCATGGTGTTTTTAGAGAATGTAAAAGGTTTAAAATCTCATGAGAAAGGAAAGACATTGAACATTATACTTGAGAAATTAGAAGAATTGGGGTACTTCCCCCATTGGACTATTCTTTCTTCTCTTGATTATGGCCTACCCCAAAAAAGGGAGCGATGGTATTGTGTAGCCTTCCGTAAAGAAATGGATTTCTCATGGCCAAAACCTATTGGCGGTCATCCTACTTTAAGAGATATTGTGGATTTGGATGACAATAACCCATCGTTAAGACTTCCTCAATTCGAGTTAGATAGGATTGATTATCATTTCTCTGTTGCAAAACCTGGTGATAGAGTTAAACATGATAATTCAAAATACGAACCCCATACGAAAAAAGGCAAGTATGGTATATACTCTTTTCAGAAACCTGATGGATCTCTGCGTTTTCATGTTGGCGATGTAGCCAAGACACAAATTCAAGAAGCCTTCTATTCATGTCTTGATACATATGCTTCAACAATTATCGCTAATAGGACACCAAAACTCTGGGATATAAGAAGAAAACTTTCTGTATTAGAGGCTCAAAGGCTACAGGGATTCCCTGATAATTTCAAGTTCCCGGTCTCTGATGCCCAAGCATATCATCAATTGGGTAATTCTGTAAGTGTACCCATTATCAAACTTATAATGAAAGAAATGATTCGAACTTACGATAAAAACAAATAGCGATGAAATACTTTTCAATTGAAACTGTTGTAAATGCCTATAAGGGATTTCAAGATTGCATGACAAACAAGTCGTGGGGATATTTAGCCATATTAAAAGGATGCAAAAGTAGCATTTGTCCCTCTGTTCCATTCGAGGTGGATATGGATATGGTTTCAAATTTCCTTGAAAACATCTTCAATCTTTCACAAACAAAGAAAAGATATGAAAGTGGACGTACCTTATATGTTGTATTCTCCAACAAATGGGATCATTACTTCAACTATCAGGGTAAATACTCTCCGAACCTTTTTGATATAATTGTTTGGGCGTATCGCAGAAAGGCATTTAACGATGATATCACCAAGGAAAAACTATTCCAACTCTTTTCTGATGAGTTTAATATTCCTATTGGTGTAATTTCAGACTGTTTTAATGTAGAGTCCAAAGAAATTCTTTTTGTTAACACATTATATTCCGAGTCCGACTTAAAGACAAAGCTGAATCAAGTCGGAGTAAATGTTTCAAGTAATAATATCGATGCAAAGAAAGCAAGTGTTGTTGCTTCTCCTGGTGAAATTAGTAGAGGTCCTTTTGTACAAACGTTATATGCAGGATTGGATATAACGGACTATGTTTTAATTTTACAGTCTGATTACTATTCGCTTTATGGAGAAAGGAAAGATATTTCATACAATGATAATGAGGATACCAAAATCCTTCAGCAAATCTTCTATGGTGCTCCTGGAACAGGAAAAAGTCATAAGATAAAGGATAATGTGGACGTAAAGGTGGCAGACGAAAAGAATTTGGTATTCCGTACAACCTTTCATCCAGACAGCGACTACTCGACGTTCGTGGGAGCTTATAAGCCTACCATGAAGTCTTCCGAAAGAATTTATTCACCAGAGGAACTGACTGTTAAACTAAAAGAAATAAAAACAACAGGAACAACATATCCCTGTCATAAATTTGCTGCAAAATACTGGGAGTCCTTGAAAGACCTTACTCCTGATAGTATCAAGCAAATATTAAATGCATGTGGCTTTACTGACAATTATTCTGTCGAAATAGGTAAGGGCGTAGCAATAGGACAAGAATATCTTAATAATCCAGAAGACGGCAAGATAATCTATTCTTTCTGTCCTCAGGCATTCACGAATGCATATGTTGAGGCTTGGAATACGGAAGACGAGGTGTATCTTGTTATTGAGGAAATCAATCGTGGTAATTGCGCACAGATCTTTGGAGACCTATTCCAATTGCTTGACAGGAAGAACGGTGTGTCAGAATATCCTGTTGAGGCTGATGTTGACCTGCAAAGCTATCTTAACAACGCATTGGCAAAAACATCGCGAACAGACATCCCTGAGGATGTGAAATCAGGTAAGAAATTGATGCTGCCCTCGAATCTCTATATTTGGGCAACGATGAACACCTCTGACCAGAGCCTGTTCCCCATCGACTCGGCATTCAAGCGCCGTTGGGAGTGGAAGTATATCAAGATAAAAGAGGGCAAAGACGAAAACGGCAATAAGCTTGACTGGAAAGTTGATGTAAAGATGGACGAAGCGGGTACGTTGTTGTCTTGGTGGGACTTCATCAAGAAAATCAACGAGATTATTGCCTCTATGACATCGAGTGCTGATAAGCAGTTGGGCTACTTCTTCTGCTGTGCCAAAGATGGTGTGATAGACGAAGAGACATTTGTTTCAAAGGTGATATTCTATCTGTGGAACGATGTGTTCAAGGACTATGGCTTTGAAGATGCTTCGCTGTTCCGCTACACCACAAAAGATGAGGATGGAAAGGATGCGGAAAAGGATCTGACTTTCCCAGACTTCTATGATGAAGAGGGTGAGAAGGTGAATACAGAACGCCTGACTGACTTCGTAAAGAAAGTGATGTCGTGGAAGGCTGACAACAAAAAGGATGAGGATTAACAAACGTAGGGAAAAATGGATAAGAAAACATTGGAATTTGTAACCTTCTGTATCGGAAAACTATCTGCCTCGCTGAAGTTGTCACAGCAAGATGTCTATAAGCGACTTAAGGACTCTGGTATATTGTATGACTATATTATTCCGTCGTATGATGTGCTACATACGTTCAGTTCACGATACTTAATGGAAGACCTCACCGATTATATGAGGGAGAAAGGAGTGCTGCCGGTATGAAATTGTATCATTCGTCAAATGTTGTCGTTGAACATCCTGACACTAAACATTCGCGCCTCTACCTTGATTTTGGGCGTGGCTTCTACTTAACCTCATTGCATGATCAGGCGGTGAGGTATGGACTGCGATTCAAACGCAGAGGACAACAGGCTTGGCTGAATACGTATGAGTTTGCTTATGATGACAGCCTATGGAAAATTAAACGTTTTGACAGTTATGACAAGCAATGGCTCGATTTCGTTGCACAATGTCGTGACGGGAAGGATGTTGGCGATTACGATCTGGTAATTGGCGGTATTGCTAATGACAGGGTGATTATCACGTTAGACCGATATTTCACAGGAGAAATCACGCAGGAAGAAGCTCTCGGATTGCTGAAATTTGAAAAGCCCAATATCCAATATTGTATAAGGTCAGAACGAATGTTGCAGGAATGTCTAACCTATATTAACAGTGAACAATTATGAGTGAAGATGGCAAGCAAACAATGAGAAGTGCCCAATGTGCACGAATCATTATATGTATTAGCGAGATGTTTGGCGTTTCGCTCAATGATGCAACAGATATCTACTACAATTCTGATACAGCCAATATGATAGAGGAAGGTGTGGCCGACCTCCATTGTCGTAGTGACAAGTATCTGGCAGGGGAAGTTTGGAGAGAATATTTGGAAAGGTCTGCTTCTCAAAAGTAAATAGCAAGATTAATGTATATCCTGTTTGAAGAACACCAGTATGAAAGCCGACTTGTTGAAAAAGTCTTAAAGGACATCTACGTTCTGCAGGATGTCAACAAGAAAGTGAGTGTGCAGTATGTGGGGTATTTCTATAATCCGCATCTGCATGATTGTGTGTTTATTCTTCCTAAGGTGTTGCTGACGGAACAGGAAACGTTAGTCGGCATGGAATTGCCAAATGGTGAACAGGTAAATCCTGAGCAAGTGCTGACACCAGAGGGACAGAAGAAACTGAGCAAGGAGTATCGAAAGTTTATCTACGAATTTTCGGTGTGGATTTATCGTGCGCTGAGTGTTTTTTATAAAGCTAATCCAGATAGTAAGGCTATCTTATACAAGCATCTGCCGCAGGCAGGAAGAGGCAGACGCCATCGTGCCAACACTTACTTGGATATTGTGTTGTCGCTAATCTCTTTTAATCAGGAGAATAGGGATTTTGTATTGTTTACCATCAAGAACTTGCATAGGGGTAACAACAAAATCAACTGGACGCGAACTATCAGCCACTCTCAGGCTTTTGTACAAGATGACGACGTGGTCTATCTGAATCCTGTCAACAAGAAGCGAATTATCAACTATGAGGAAGAACTGTTCGTTGTCTTCTATAGCATACTGAACTATTTGAATAATGAATATGGGTTTCATACACCAATCAATATTCAGTATGACCTGATAACAGGGAAGCAATTCAAGCAGTATCTGCGTGGCATGGGCAAGACAAGGCTCATGCAGATTAAATATAAATACTTCTCTGACAAAGCCTTGCAACTCTGGGATTTGTGCTATGCCTTTTTTGAAAACTCGTACCGTATTGCCATTAATACTCATGCTCAGGAGTATATTCTGGCCAAGAGTTTCAACGTGATATTTGAAGCTATGATTGACGAACTGATAGGCACACCACACAATAGAATACCTAAAGGATTGGCAGATCAAGACGATGGCAAGCGGGTTGACCACATGTACGCAGACCTGGCCTTGACATCGGCTGATGCCCAGAAGAACAGAGAGGTGTATTATATAGGTGATAGTAAATATTATAAGAGTGGGCATCCGCTGACTTCGGAATCTATCTACAAACAATACACTTATGCAAGAAATGTAATTCAGTGGAATGTCAATCTGTTTGCTGCGGATGATTCACGATTTGACAAGAAAGAAAAGGAAGCACGCAATGAAGACAAAAAGCATTTCGACAATATTCATTTGCAAGACAATTCTCTGACGGAAGGATATGATGTAATACCCAACTTCTTTATCAGTGCTTTTGTCTATAAAGACCATCGCTATAACGATGGAGAGAACAACATACGTAAGCATACCAAAAACGGGGAACATTGCACAAAGGTTTCTTATCAGTTTCCTGACAGACTTTTTGACAGAGACACGCTTTTCCTTTCTCAGTATGATGTCAACTTCCTATATATACTCTTTTTATATGGTCGTAATAAAATCAATGAGAAAGCCCAATGGAAGCAGCATGTACGGAAAATTTTCCGTG